>OGDQ01000437.1_pt1 | contig 33488 bp, 37 predicted proteins | sample 1570451 | NCBI WGS metagenome assembly OGDQ01 (sample SAMEA2582171, study PRJEB24529) | metagenome | biome: Human gut stool | place: China | collected 2011 | reverse complement strand
AACAATAATCACAATGCATATTGCAATCATTTGTAACCCAAATACTTACCACCATAATCTCACCCCTATCTATATTTAAACATTACCACACAATTATCACTAAATTCTCTCTGAAATATAACTTTTTTGTGATATTAACTCTAGTAAGAAATTCATCAAATTCTACACATAAAAACACCGTTACAGGTTAATCCCCCATAACGGCATTTCTCATTTACCTTATTCAGCCTTTTCTTCATTACCGGATTTCAAATACATCATTACTTCTTCAACAGTTTTTCCGGAAGCAAGCAATGCACTAAATATTTCATCCTTCTGCTTCTCTTCTATCTTTTTTCGAATCTCTTTTGCTTTATGACGCAGTTCCCTCAAATCGGACTCTTTTGTACGAATCTCCTGTTCCACATACTCCAGTTGCTCTTCCAAAGATGTGTTTTCCAGTTTTTTTCGTCTTGCCATAATGCATCCTCCTAATAATTTTTCCTCATTCTACCACATTTTACCTGTTCTGAAAAGGTCGTAGCGTTTAGAATAAATCCCTCCATTGAATCGCAAGAAAAAAGCAAGAATATAAATCTGTTATTTTCACAACTCTATGTTAAAATGTTCTTACTCATACTACGAAAGGAGGAACCTATTTTTGTCGAAAGCAACACTATTTGACAGCCGTATCAAAAAATACGCTTACTGTAAGCCGCCAGAAATCTGCCGAGATCTTGGTACATCTGCCCTTGGGCTATCCAAAGAACAGGTGGATGCAATGCGGGAAAGATATGGTAAAAACAGTTTTCAGGAACGTAAAACGGATACTACCATCCAGCGATTGCGGCGAGCGTTTATTAATCCATTTCATGTGATTCTATTTATTTTAGGTATTGTTTCTCTCGTTACGGATGTTTTTATGGCCTCTAATTTTACACGGAACGCTACTACTGCCCTTATCATTTTTTCCATGATCGTAATCAGCGGTATCATCCGTTTAATTCAGGAGCTGCGGGCGAAAAGCACCGCCGCACAGCTTGACCGTTTGATTCACGAAAAGGTCACCGTAAGACGAAATGGAGAACTACGGGAAATCCCCGGTGAAGAATTAGTGGTAGGCGATCTGGTTCTGTTTTCTGCTGGTGATCGTGTTCCAGCGGACATCCGGCTGACAAAGGTAACCGATCTATTCATTTCCCAGGCCGCTATCACTGGAGAAAGCGCCATTTTGGAAAAAAGCTGCCGTACACTTTGTTACAAAGAGCAGGAACCCATAACACAATTGGAAAATCTTGCGTTTATGGCGACCACAGTTATCAGCGGAAAAGGGGAAGGCATTGTGTTAGCTGTAGGAACGGATACGCTGTACGGAGGATTTACCAAACCGGATTCCGAAGATAAAAATGCTTTTCAAAAAGGAGCCAATTCCATTGCCTGGGTCATGATCCGGTTTATGGCAGTTCTGGTTCCCATTGTATTTCTTATATTGGGAATCACAGGTGGAAAGTGGCTGGAATCCTTTGCATTCGCACTGTCTGTAGCGGTAGGGCTGATGCCGGAAATGCTCCCCATGGTCATCACTGCCTGCCTTGCAAAAGGAAGCCTTGCTATGGGTAAAAAACAGACCATCATCAAAGATCTGAACGCCATGCAGAGCTTTGGAAGCATGGATGTGCTTTGTATGGATAAAACAGGAACACTGACCAATGAAAGTATCCTGCTGGAATATTATATGGATATTCTGGGCAATGAAAATACAGAGGTCCTGGATCTGGCTTATCTGAACAGTTCCTATCATTCCGGCGTCCGTAATCCCATTGACAACGCCATTCTTGCCTGTAAATCCATGCCAGGCAGGGAAATCCATTATGCCAAGCTTCTAACAGAATATCAGAAGGAAGATGAAATTCCCTTTGACTATACCCGTAAGTTTGTCAGTACCCTTGTGCAGGACAGTACCGGAAACAGCCATCTGATTATGAAAGGGGATATTGCACACATCCTTTCCCGATGCAGTCATGTAGAATATCGTGGAACACGATTTCCTATGGAGAAAGATGCCAGACAAAGCGTATTTTCTGTGGTAGGGGAAATGTTGCAGGATGGGATGAAGGTTGTTGCTGTGGCTCGGAAACATGTGGGAACACGAAAGGAAATCACACCTGACGATGAAAAGGATATGACTTTGGTTGGTTATCTGTCTTTCTTTGATGCCCCAAAACAGACGGCAAGCGAATCCGTAACAGCACTGAAGAGATTAAAAGTAATCCCGAAGATCCTGACCGGAGACCAGGCAGCCATTGCACTCTCCGTCTGCCGCCGGGTTGGAATCTCGGCGGAACATATCCTGACCGGCACCCAACTGGATGGGATGACAGACTGTGAACTGAAAAAGGTGGTAGAAGAAACCCATGTTTTTGCAGAGCTTACTCCCGGTCAGAAAGTGCGTCTGGTTTCTGCACTCAAAGAGAATGGTCATACCGTTGGCTTTCTTGGAGATGGAGTCAACGACATCCCTGCACTAAATGAGGCAAATGTGGGAATTTCTGTAGATACAGCAGTGGACGCTGCCAAAGATGCTGCTGATGTTGTACTGCTGCAAAAAGACTTAAATGTATTGGAGCAGGGTGTCCTGGAAGGGCGAAAGACTTTTACCAATATGCTGAAGTATATTAAAATCACTGCAAGTTCCAACTTTGGAAATATTTTTTCCATCATTTGTGCCAGTGCATTTTTACCGTTTCTTCCTATGACCTCCATCCAGATCCTGCTTCTGAATCTGTTATATGATACGCTGTGTATCGTACTTCCCTGGGACAATGTAGATGAGGAAGAAATACTGTCCCCAAGAGACTGGTCCGGCAAGACACTGAAACAGTTTATGCTTTCTTTCGGACCGATCAGTTCCCTGTTTGATATTGTGACTTTCCTGTTTTTGTATTATTTCCTATGTCCTGCACTGTGCGGAGGGGCAACTTACCTGCAGCTTACCGATCCTTCCCTAAAACTTCAGTACGCTGCTTTATTCCAGACAGGCTGGTTTTTAGAGTCCATGTGGACACAGGTTTTGATCCTGCATTTCCTTCGTACTGCCAAAATCCCGTTTCTCCAAAGCAGGGCATCTGCACCGGTCATCTCTATCACTTTGGTGGGGATTCTTGCTTTTACAGCCCTTACGTTTACCAGCGGGGCATCACTGTTTGGACTGACAAAATTACCGCTTTGGTATTTTGCCTTTTTGCTGCTTGTGGCATTTTTCTATATGCTGCTAAGTTCCGTAACCAAATATTTTTATAAGAACAAATATCAAGAGTTGATTTAAAGGAGGCGTTCATGATGAAAAAGAATATCAGTTATATTCCCATAGATCATGCCCTTGAAATCTGGCTCTTGGAAAAATTATTAAGGGAACCGCCGGAAAGTGCTTATACAAAAGAGCTGATTTCCGGTATTCAGGACATGATAAGCGGAGAAGTATCCTCGCTGTTATTAGGAGCCTTAGAAGATACAGAGGTGGCTATTGGTGTACACTCGGATGAACTTCTGATCGGTGATCTAGAAATTCATCCAAGGAGCCGGAAAGTCCTGATGAAAGGTTCTGAAATCAGCCTGACACCAAAGGAATTCGATATTTTATATTTTCTTGCTAAGAATCGTGGAGAAGTATTTACAAAAGAACAGATTTATCGTGCAGTATGGGAGGAGGATTATCTTCTGGATAACAGTAACATCATGGCTTTTATCCGGAAACTGCGAAAAAAGATTGAACCTGCCCCGGATTCTCCCACATACATTTTAACGATCTGGGGAATTGGTTACAAATTTAATGATGAGTTATGAGAAAGGCGGACTGAGACCATTTTAGTTTCAGCCCGTCTATTTTCTTGCCAAATCGCATGAAAATCGCAAGACTTTAGCCATAGGATTCCCCGGCTGTTTTTTATATACTTTTCGTGGTCAAAGAAACGTATCCAGAAATACGGTAATGATTCATGCCAATTGGGAGGTGTTGCAATTGAAGAGAAAACGAAAAGATTTGAAAGGGGCAATCCTTTTTGCTCCCTACCCCATATTTACAATCCTATGCGGTTATCTGGGCTGGCATTTCTCTGGATATAGAATGATTATCTTTCAGTTTTGGTATCAGGTAAGCGCTATGGTCTGGGTTATTCTTGCTACCACTATGATTGTACTTATCACCAAACTTTTGAAACTGACAAAACGAAGCAACCGCTTCTATCACTAAAAGGAGGATCAGACAATGGACTTTACCTGCATTTTTTTTGGATTCCTATTTACCTTTGCCGGTCTTTGGTTTGCCTTTGGAAAAGGCTACCTTCATCTTTCCCTATGGAAAAATATGCCGCAAAAAGAGAAGGATAAACTCCGAATTATCCCTCTTTGCCGCAATATCGGAGGAATCATTACCTTAAACGGTGTCATCTTTCTGGTAAAAGGATTTTTGCCCTTATTTTCAAACCACTGGTTTGTATCTGCAATGATTGTATGGATGATACTTGCCGGCTTAGATGTCTGGTATATCGAAAAAAGCAACCGATACCGCAGACCGTAATTCCCATTGCGGTTTTACATAGATAGCTTTTAAAGATTGTGAGGTGAAAGACATGGACTCTGAAGGCAGTCCACGAAGGCAGAGAATATTGTATGAGTGTCCACAGATTCCGTGTCCCTCATAGAATCTTCCTTGCCCCTACAAAAATTCAAGGAGGTAAGACCAATGAACAAAAAAGAAAATCGTATGGCTGTTCGCCAGACTGTAGAAAAGGCAGTCATTCGTGACGAACAGAACCGTCGCATCCAATCCGCAGCAACCAACCCGGTAAAAGAGGTTTTAAAAATCTTTCATACCACACTTAGGGGGTTAGAAGCAGATACCGTATCCGTAAACCGTTCCAAATACGGTACGAACAAAGTCACCCACGAAAAAAAGAAATCCCTGGCAAAACGTGTGGCGGGTGCATTTATCAACCCTTTTACTGCTATTTTATTTTGCCTTGCTTTTGTTTCCACGATTACGGATATGATTTTCCCGTATTTTTCACTCTTTGGAAGCGTACCAGAGGACTTTGATTTTTTGACAGTCGTTATCATTTTAACTATGGTATTTATTTCCGGTACCCTTCGCTTTGTGCAGGAATCCCGCAGCGGAAATGCGGCGGAAAAGCTGCTTGCAATGATCACAACCACCTGTACCGTCACCCGCATAGGACAGGAAAAAACAGAGATACCCATGGATGACCTGGTGGTAGGTGATATTGTCCATTTATCTGCTGGGGACATGATTCCGGCAGATGTCCGTATCCTGGATGCAAAAGATCTATTTGTCAGCCAGGCAAGCCTTACCGGAGAAAGTGAACCGGTTGAAAAGCTCCCTCATGTAAGCCCACATAAGGACAGTGTGACGGATTACACCAATATTGCATTTATGGGCAGCAATGTAATCTCCGGAAGTGCAACGGCTGTCGTTATCTGTGTCGGTGATCATACGCTGTTTGGCTCTATGGCCGCTGCTGTTGCCGGAGAAGCTGTGGAAACCAGTTTTACGAAAGGTGTCAATGCTGTGTCATGGGTACTGATCCGTTTTATGCTGGTTATGGTTCCGCTGGTATTCTTTGTGAATGGCATTACAAAGGGTGATTGGCTGGAGGCTTTCCTATTTGGGATTTCCATTGCAGTAGGACTCACACCGGAAATGCTTCCGATGATTGTAACCACCTGCCTTGCAAAAGGCGCTGTTTCCATGAGTAAAAAGCAAACCATTGTAAAAAACCTCAATTCCATTCAGAATTTTGGTGCTATGGATATCCTCTGTACAGACAAGACAGGGACACTGACACAGGATAAGGTGGTATTGGAATATCATCTCAATGTAAATGGAGAAGATGATACCAGAGTCCTTCGCCATGCCTATCTGAACAGTTATTTTCAGACAGGATATAAAAATCTCATGGATCTGGCTATTATCCATAAAACAGAGGAGATGGAAGCGGCAGATAAATGTCTGATTGACCTGTCCGAAACCTACGTCAAGGTGGATGAGATTCCCTTTGACTTTAAACGCCGCCGTTTATCCACTGTGGTACAGGATAAAAACGGAAAGACACAGATGGTAACAAAAGGTGCTGTGGAAGAAATGCTTTCGATCTGTAGCTTTGCAGAATGTGACGGGCATGTACAACCTCTGCGTGATGAAGTGCGGAGCCGGATTTTGAAAACTGTGGATGGATTAAATGAAAAAGGCTTTCGTGTTTTGGCTATCGCCCAAAAGAGCAACCCATCTCCAGTAGGAGCTTTTGGTGTTAAAGATGAATGCGATATGGTGCTGATTGGTTATCTGGCATTTTTAGATCCACCAAAAGAGTCTACTGCCGATGCTATCCAGGCATTGAAAAACCATGGGGTCCTTACCAAAATCCTCACAGGTGATAATGAAAAAGTAACCCGAACCATCTGTAAACAGGTCGGACTGAAGGTCCGCAATATGCTCCTGGGTTCTGATCTGGAACACATGAATGATGCGGAACTTGCCAGGGCGGCAGAAACCACCGATGTATTTGCGAAACTGACACCGGAGCAGAAAGCCCGTATTGTTTCTGTTCTTCGTGAGAATGGTCATACCGTTGGATTTATGGGTGATGGAATCAATGATGCTGCTGCCATGAAATCTGCGGACATCGGAATCTCCGTAGATACAGCGGTAGACGTGGCGAAAGAATCAGCAGACATCATTCTTTTAGAAAAAGATCTGATGGTTTTGGAGCAAGGCATCATTGAAGGTCGGAAAACCTATGCCAACATGATCAAATACATCAAAATGACGGCTTCCTCCAATTTTGGAAATATGTTTTCTGTGCTGGCTGCTTCTGCTCTTCTGCCATTCCTGCCAATGGAAAGTGTACATTTGATTTTCCTGAACCTGATCTACGACCTGTCCTGTACGGCAATCCCATGGGACAATGTAGATGAAGAGTTTATTGCCAAACCACGGAAATGGGATGCCTCCAGTGTAGGTAGTTTTATGATCTGGATCGGACCAACCAGCTCCATCTTTGATTTTACCACATACATTTTCATGTACTTTGTATTCTGCCCGTTCTTTGTATCCAAGGGTATCCTGTTTAATGACCTACCGGCTCATTTTAGTGGAGCAGAGCTGACGGCGATGCAGACACAGTATATCGGAATGTTCCAGGCTGGCTGGTTTGTAGAATCTATGTGGAGCCAGACATTAGTGATCCACATGATCCGTACACCGAAGCTCCCATTTATCCAGAGCCGGGCATCTGCTCCCGTGACATTACTTACGATGACAGGAATTACGATTCTAACCGTCATACCATTTACGATATTCGGAAAGCTTCTTGGGTTTGTGGCACTGCCAGCAGCATACTTTGCATATCTGCTTCCGTGTATCCTATTGTATATGGTTTTAGCAACAAGCTTGAAAAAGGCTTATGTCCGTCATTTTGGCGAATTGCTTTAAGGAGGTGCAACAATGAACTGGAAAGAACTTTGGATGACACTTTTTGGAACTACAGAATGGCTTGGTCTGAACATAGGATTCTGGGTGGCATTAGCTGCTGTATTACTAATTGTAATTCTTATGAACGTCCTATTTTGGTCTATGAAGCCGAAAACAGACACCAAAAACTGTCCTAATAAAAAAGAAGCATAAAAGAAGCAGGGGAGAGCCACAAATTTTCGTGGAATCTCCCCTCATGTATTTTCTTTCAATTCAACACAATATACTGTATTTTTATTATTGACCTACTCTATATATTGTGTTACTATGATATTGTATTTAAGTTTTGTGTTATCCCTTTATAGGGTGTCTGGATACTATCTCCAGTACACATGCAGTTTAAGTTGGAAAATCGTGTCATTATAATGCCGTTTTATACGGTGCTATAATGGCACTTTTTTTATTTATCACTATTTTATCGCCCAAAGGGCAGAAAGGAGAATTTTTATGTCATCTATTATCATTGTAACAGGAAGGGTAACTGCCGATCCGGTTATGCAACAAGCAAAGAACTCCGGAACTGAATACATCAGTCTGGGGCTTGCTACCAACCAGAGAGGCCAAAACGGTAAGGAAGAACCCATCTTCTATCAGTGCTACTGCAACAAGTTTCTTGCAGATCGACTGATAAAAGCCGGTGTCAAAAAATCAACGTGTCTCATGGTCTACGGAGATTTAGAACTCCATCCGTATATTCACCAGAAAGGCAATAATGCAGGTCAAGCAGCTATCACGCCGCAAATTATGGTAAAGGACTGGCAATTCTTACCTGCGAATCGTAATGATACCAATGCAGCAACACCTGTACCGGGGAATCCAATGGTCGGAAATCCGAATGTTCCACCAGTACCAGCAAACGGTGCTACTTATAATGGAAACTCGACAATGGGAATGAATCCTTCCGGTACCGTGCCTACTGGCGCAATGCCGGTCAATAACAATATGATGCCACAGGCCGCACAACAGATGTCTTATGCTCCGGCAGGGGGAGCGGCTTATGCACCACAGGGATTTACGGCTGGCAATGTGTCTGGTGATGGATTTACCAATATTCCGGAAAACACACCACCACAGCAGCTTCCATTCCCGTAAATTATTAAAGAACCCTAAAATGAAGGAATTGCGACTTTCCAGTATCTACTGGTGTGCTGCAATTCCTTTTTCTATTGAAACAAACATGGAGGAAATGAAGTGAATACACAAAAGAAATTTCTTAAAGTTCTAAGTATGCTCACAATAATTTTGTTAATTGCAACTATATTCATACCAGGAAATGGAAATCGTAATGCAGTCGCAAGTATCGGAATCCTTGGCATCCTGCTGCTATTTCTTTCCACACTTCTTCCCAAAATCCATAAACTGACTCTAAACCTACTCAAGAACCAGGGCAAAACAAGCCCTTGGTCTTCTTTGAAATCATCTGAGCCAGTTTCCGAAACAGAAGAATTGCTTTGGAGACAAATCAGCTACCAGATTACCGACAAACTACAGGCTGCATTTCCAAATGCAACATGGGAATTCCAGAAGCCGCCATCCATGAAGCAGCTTCTTTGCGGAAATCCCATACGTCTGAGAACCTTTCATACGGAGGACTACAACTTTGCGGAAGCACGTATGAACCAATACGGATATCTGGAACTTCAAATGCTGACCATTGCCAGCCTCAAAAAGACTGCCACAGTTACCGATGAGGACGATGTTCCTTTTGCAGATCCGGAATCCTGGTATTCCTTAATTGGTAAGAAAAAACTGGAGAACCTTATCGGGCAGCTCCATGCGAAAGGACACCATAAACTCTATATTAATGAAAACGGGCAAATTTACATCCAAAATGGTGATACAGCGGAAATCAAGGATTGTTTTGATTATTTCCCGCCACGAAACTATTGGGATATTCTCATTTCAATCTTCCAAAAAGATGAATTGACCGCAAAAGAAAAGGACCAGGCACTAGAATTATCCTGGATAAAAGAATAAAGGAGGAAATACTATGCCAAATACAAACTTTGTCCCTAACTGGACTTTTGAAAGAACGCTACCATCTCCATTTGACAGCTATTCCGGGAAAAGTGCAGTGATGAAAGACATCGCTTCCAAATACTGTAATCAGCCTAAAAAACGGGCTACTCTCCATTCTGCTACTTTGCAGGCAGTTTTTTCTTATATGGATTTGGAAAATCCCCCTGCTGGAAAAGCAGAGGAAGAACTCGGAGCCATTGGAAGCCAAGCAAACAATTTTACAATCGCAGAATATCCAAGCCGTACCGGGTTGCTGCATGTAGTGGTCTACAACCGTATGACTGGGAAATTTATAGCCGGAAAGTATGAAAAACCTTTGGATCTGGACAGTAAACCAGAGCCATATCAGTTTAAAAAAGATGAAGATTCCGGAAGTGCTCTTTATTTTGCTTTAATGCCTACGTTTCTTTCTGATGACGAATTCAATGAAAAATATCAGGAATTAAAGCAACACCGTGATGACGGTTTTCCTGACCTGCCCAAAGCTGCAGAAACGGCTGCGGTTCTTTGTGATAACGTGTACCGCAGGATCCGTTATGGTGATTCCCTTCCTATCGGGAACATCAAAGTTGACACTCCTGCAAATGGCGTGCTCCAAAGACTTACACCACTGAATATCCAAAAAGGTGTTTATGCACCAACGGAAATTATCCAGGGTACCTTTCAGGTATTAAAAGGTGGACATCACTATACTGCTTCCGCCGTTTCAATTCCCAAAGAAGATTTTGTCGATAAATACATCCTGTCCAATTCTCGGACATTAACTCCCCAAGAAGAAGCAACCGTTCCTATTCTCGAAGATTGGTATGTAATCCCAAAAGAAATCCAAAGAATATGCGAACATGCCAAATTAACAACTGACAGCAAGCAGCCTATGCGGAATTTTATGCTCCGTGGGCCTGCTGGAACGGGAAAGACCGAAGGTGCCAAAGCCATTGCTGCAGGGCTTCACCTGCCTTACCGATGCATCACCTGCTCGGCAAATACAGAAATTTTTGACCTTCTTGGACAGATTTTACCTGATGTAGATGAAAAACAGCTTTCTTTGGTAGGGGAACTGCCCTCTTTTCAAGACATTACCCTCGATCCGGCTACTGCCTATGAAAAATTAACGGGTACTTATGATGAAAAGGTATCAGAAAATACAGTTTATGAAGAATTGATCCATCATATATCTGAGGAAATGAAGCAGAAACAAGCTGCTACCTCCAGCAGCCAACAGTTCCGCTATGTGGATACACCACTGGTTGAAGCCATCCGAAACGGCTATCTGGTAGAAATACAGGAGCCTACGGTGATTGCCAATCCTGGTGTACTGGTAGGGCTTAATTCCCTGTTGGACCGTTGTAACAGCGTATTTCTGCCAAACGGGGAAGTCATCCATCGGCATCCAGATACTACCATTGTAGTCACAACTAATCATGACTATGCCGGCTGTCGTCCCATGAACCAGTCTGTCATTTCAAGGATGAATATGGTCATAGATATGGATGAACCGGATGAAGAGACCATGGTAGAGCGTGTTCTTGCTATTACCGGATGTTCCGATAAAAAATCAGTACGTACCATGACACAGATTGTACGTTCCATCGCACAGTATTGTCAGGATAACCTGATAACAGATGGCTGCTGTGGAGTCCGGGAATTAATAGCCTGGGTTCAGTCTTTTATGGTATGTGGTGATATACAGGAAGCTGCTCATTATACCATTTTATCTTCCGTCACTGCCGATTCTGAAAGCCGTATCGAAATTGAAGGTTCTTGCTTGGATATAGTTCTTGCATCATAACACACTATTGAGGAACACCTTTTATACCGAAGCCGAACTACGCAAAACTCTGGCAGAAAATCTCGTTTATTTAAGAAAATCCAAGCAGACGAAACTCTCTCAGAAAGCCGTAGCAAGACTTCTGCATCTACCGGAAAAAACAATTATGAACTATGAAAATGGGCATACGCTTCCATCTGCTTACGCCGTCTTTCGGTTAGCCCAGTATTACGGCTGTACAATGGAAGATCTCCTAACCCAAAATATGAAAAAGAAAGAAAGGTGAAGAAATTGAATAACACTCAAAAAGCTTTAAAAAGAATGATCCGGGATACGGAGTCAAAAATCACTGATGAAGAACTCTTTCTTTCATCGGCTTTCCAAAAATACCAAACATCTCTGGCGAAAGCGGCTACTGGCCGTTCTCGCTATGGACTTCAGGTACTTATGGAATGGGACAGTTCTGAAAATGCAGACATCGCTTATACAGATAATTATAGAATTCACTGTAACGCTGCAAACCCGATAACCCAAAGCTTTCCTTCCCGATTTCTACGTTCACAAAGCCTGACAGGATTGACCGGACATGAAATCGGACATCTGCGTTACTCTGATTTTGCATCACTACAGCTTTATCTGACCAATATGGAAAATGGTTCCTTCTATCCAGAAGCACCAGACAATCTGCCTTCTGGATACAAGGCAAATCTGCAGGACATCTTAGATGCCATGGAAGAAAAAGATAACGCAACGTGTCTGACGCTATCCCGCTGTGCTGCACAGTTTAATAATATACTGGAGGACATCTACATTGAAGCCCGGATGTGTGAGGAATATCCCGGAACTTTTAAGCAGGGAATACAGATTAATAATCTGCGGATGTCTGAATTGATTCCTTCTATACAGGAACAAATTGACTGTGGCTATCAGCCGTTTTCCATCATGAGCAATTTAATTTTGTCTTATTGCAGGACTGGTAATATAAATAACCGCACGAACTATTCCGGAGAATACACGGACACACTCTCAGACTGCATGGATTATATTGACGATGCCTTAATTGCCACACAGGGGAAAGAACGCTTCCTTGCTTCCAACTATCTTTTGGTGCTTTGCTGGAACTACATTCAGCCTATGGTAGAGCAAACCAGAGAATCTTTAAAAAAGCAGGATAGTACCCAAGTTGGCGATGCTCTGGAGGATCTGCTGCGGAAAGAATCAGGTAGCGGATCTCCTCTTCCAACTGGTAAAAACGGAGGAATCCCCAAAAACATTCCAGGTCCTACAGAAAAATCAAAAACTCCTATAACCTGTGACTTATCTGGCCTTGATCCAAATTACAGGCAAGATGCGATTAACCAGGCAGAAAAAGTACTGCAGGAAGAAGGGGGCAGAATTGAGCTTGCTAAAACTACAGCAATATTAGATGGAAATAATCCAGGAATCACATACGCATCACAGTATGCCGGTTCCGGTTATGAAAATGCAGCGAATGATCTTGCACGCATCCTAAATGATGTTGCTACGGAAAAAGCCCAAAATGATTATGAACAGGAATTAACAGAAGACTTGCAAAAATCGGCGGATGAAATACATTACGGAAATGCCCATGCAGGCATCCATGTAACAATCCACCGCATCAATCCCGTTTCCGACTTTTTTATCAAATCTTATCAAACAGTTGCTTCCCCTCTTTTGCGGACCTCCAAAAGGCTGCAAAGTTCCATTCTTCCTTTATTAAAAGAAGAGGCAGAAGGCGGGAAACAAAAAAACCTGTTATTTGGTAAAAAGCTGGATATGCGGGCTTTACACCGAAAGGACGGCGGTATCTTTACCAGAACCAGGCTTCCGGATGAAGAACAAAAACTTTCCGTGGGACTTTTGGTTGATGAAAGTGGTTCTATGGGCTGGGGAGATCGTATTACCCATGCCCGGAAAACTGCAATCGTGCTGTATGATTTCTGTACGAGCCTGGGAATTCCTATTACCATTTATGGGCATTCTACAGATTCCAAGGGTGTTGCTTTGTATTCCTATGCTGAATTTGATTCTCTGGATGCCTCTGACCGTTACCGGCTGATGGATATGTCTGCCCGTAATGGCAACCGGGATGGAGCTGCACTTCGTTATGTTGCGGAACACCTGGCAAAGCGTCCGGAATCACAAAAACTCCTCATCATAATCTCTGACGGACAGCCCGCAGATTGTGGGTACAGTGGTACGGAAGCAGAAGCAGATCTTCGTGGTATCAAGAATGAATATCGTAAACGTGGCATTGTGATCTTTGCTGCAGCAATTGGTGATGACAAAGAAAACATCCGCAGAATCTATCAGGATGGTTTTTTAGATATTACCAAATTAGAAGATTTGCCCCAAAATATGACACAGCTTGTAAAACAATATTTGAAATAGAAAGAAGGAAAACATACATGAGTGAAAATTATCAAAACTCAATTACAGATCAGATATGCAAAGTACAGACCAGTAAAAAATTAATTGCACTGTATGACCGCCTCCGCTACACAAGTTATAACAGCTATGCACAGCTTCATGCAAAAGGAGAATTTGAAGAAAATGGTCATAAAGTTCACTCCCTTATTGGAATCTCCATACAGGATTACTCTAGTGGTACCGGTGATAAAAATATTATCACCTGTTTTCATCTGGCACCCGAACAAATTCAATTTCTGCTGTCCAGAGTTACCGCTGGCTTTCCTGAATTTGAATGGTCACAAAGTAAAATATTTGGTGTGCCGGATGGCAATGGCTATTCTACTGCACAACAGTTTTTTATTTCCCGCCACGTATATAACAACCAGCAGGAAATACTGACCAGTCCATGGAGAATTCAAATTATTAACGGAAAAGGTATCAAGAAAAAGAATCATAACGGCGGCACTTATATGCAGGCTCAAAGTTTTATCTCTGAAAAAAGTGCTTTTATACAATTGACAGATATGGATTTTTATATGCTATTAAAACGTGCTGATTCCTATATCGTAAATTGGGAAGCCTATGTTGCATCCTTCCTGATTCAAAACGGCAAACAACAGCTTAAAAAGCAACAGGAAGCAAGAATGGCACAAAATATACAGCCACAGCCAGATGAAATGACTTCCTATATGCAGGGACAGCCACAAGAGCAATATCTGAATGGTATGTATGTCGCTTAAAGAATTTCAACAAAGAAGCAGCCGAAAAGACTGCTTCTTTTTATAAAGGAAAGGAGATCTCTATGGATTATGCTACAACACTAAATATTGACCAACAAGGGCGGATCATTATTCCTGCCAAAGTAAGAAAAGCCCTACAGCTTCATACAGGCGATGTATTGATGCTGGAAGCTGACACACGCAACATCTGTCTTCGTAAATGCGACTCCCATATCCCTATGGATATCCGGTTAGACAGTTTCCTGGATATTTTACATAGTAATGTCCCTTGCCGGATCCTGTTATGTAATCATTCCAAAATCATTGCTTCCAAGAATTATCATACAGCACTTAATATGCCTGTAACAGAAAGTATTCAAAGGCTTCTGCAACAGGGAAAGATGAAATTATTCTCTGAAAAGGAACGCATATACCCTACTATGACAGGAAAATATCCCATATCAGCCTTTTTCCCTATTTCTAAAAAAGACGAATTGGGGGAAGCCCTGGGACTTTTACTATGTGCAAAAAATCAACAGCCTTTCAGCGAAATGGATTTAGGCTGTGCCAAAATGACTGCGGCGGCGATTTCCCGCTACATCCAACAAAATTATGAAAGGAAGGTGACATAAAATGAATGACTTACTGCTGCAACGGGCAGCACAACTATTGGAAGCTGAATTTGGTCCCCAATGGCATACTGTCGCTGACATGCTTGGAACGGAAGGATTGCGAAAACGTGTAGGAAAGGAACTGACTTCTTTCATGGCATACCCAGAACGAGGGGATGGCGGAAACAACCAGTGGCGTGGCAACTGTTCTCCCGAAGTGGTAGCAGCGCTTCTACGCTATTGCCTGGACGATAAGCGATATTACGGAAAAGATACCAGCACCTTTACCCTCTTAGATCCCATGAGTGGATCCGGGACTTCAAAGGCGGCGGCAGACCGTTATCAGGTACGCTCCCTTCTCTATGATCTAAACCCGGCACCTGCTTATGGAAAAGGTAACTGGAATGCTCTCAAAGATGAAGTAGAGGATTCCGCTGATCTCATCTTTTTCCATCCGCCCTACCACAACATGATTCAGTATTCCGGAAATATCTGGGGAAAGCCTCACCCGGATGATCTGTCCCGCTGTGAAAACTATTCGGATTTTCTAGAAAAATTAAATCACTGTATCCGGAAATTTTTCCTGGCACTTCGGAAAGGCGGAAGGCTTGCCATACTGGTAGGCGATATCCGGCTCCGTGGTAAGTTCTATAGTATGCAGAATGATTTAATGCGGATGGGCGACTTTGAATCTTTTCTGGTAAAAGGACAGTTCAACTGTGTTTCCGACAACCGGACATACAAGAAGCCTTTTATTCCTATTGTGACAGAATATGCTCTGTTGCTGAAAAAAACGGATTCTTTCATTATCCCCTTCAGCATCCGGCAAGAAGGTGTGTTTTCTGTACAAAATACAGATATTCTTGCACTGACTTGGCATCATCTAATCCGGATGACAATGGAGAGTATTGGAGGAAGAGGGGCTTTAAAAGACCTGTACGCTTTATTAAAGGAACACCCAAAAGCGAAAAAGAATCCGCATTATCAGGAACGTATCCGTGCCACCTTATATGAACACCCAGACGAATATATCCCTGTATCGAAAGGATATTTTCGTTTGAGTTACCCTGTTACATAAAAACGAGCCATGAAAAACAGATTCTCTATGGCGATACAAAAGGAGTGTGAACACTATGACAAATCGAAAGCACCATGTGAAAGATAAACAAATAACGACACTCTCAGGATGGTTTCATTCTCCACTACGGGTTGGAGAACGTGCTATTATTTCTGGGGTCAATGGTTTCTCTATTCTGACATCTCCTATCCTAACGATTTTGGAAGTATCTAAGGACAGTGTCATTTTTGAAACAGAAAATACCATTTACCATCTGGTTCTTATACCAGAAACCGTATCGGAAGTGATGTGTGCTTGAATAACATATATGAACTAGGAAGTAGCCTTTGTGAATTGCTCTCCACTTTAAAGAAAAACCGGGAATACGTTCCACTTGAAATTTTACAAACACAGTATCGGGTTCCTTATGAAACCCTAAAAAAGCAAATTGGTGATACAGCGACAGCTTTTGTAAAAGAAATTACATTATCAAAGCTTATGATAAATCCAGATGTATCTCTGGAAGAGCAGATTTCTGTTATCCAACAGACCATTACAACATCCGGGATGCTCAAAGAAATGAGCTATACCTTATCAAAACTGTATGATGTGGAACTACTGCACAGGCAGGCATTAAAATTAAGGACATATATTGAAGATGCTCTATATCCATATATTGCCCTTCAGGATTGCCTTGTCGTTGATATGGAACGTATAGAGGATACGCCAATTATCTACAATACAATTACCCAAAAGGTTTATGAGAATGGGCAATGGAGTAAACAGGATTTGGATCTGCATGGGAAATTATTAATCTATGTAAAATCCAGTCCTCCTATGCCTGCAGCAACAGAACAAATAAACAATAGATTCTAAATTCAAAAATTTTTATGTCAAGAAGGGAAACTTTTATGGGTTTCCCTTCTTATGAAAATAATTTCAGTTGTTCATATTCTGCTGTCCGATTCAATAGTATGGGCTTCTTAGCAAGAATAAATTCTACCGCTGCATCCTCCATAATCCAATCTTCCAGTTCTTGTCGTTCCAAAAGCAATGGCATCCGTTCATGCACTGGTGCTACGGAAGCATTTGCCTGCGTAGTCAGAATTACAAAGCAATTTTGACCATTATAGATTTGATAACACCCTGCCATAAATAATGTGGCATCCTGCTTTGGACTTTGAAAAGTATATTTTTCTTTGTTTTTACTCCATTCGTAAAAGTGATGGGCAGGAATCACACATCTTCGATGCAGCACACTGTCCCGAAAGATCTTCTTGTCCAGTATAGCCTCTACCCTTGCATTGATAAGCAATCCCTTTCCCTGGAATCTCGGAAAGCCCCACTGCATCTGCCTTGCAGCCACTTCCCTACACTCCTTTGTAAGTACAACTGCAGATTCAGACGGATGGATGTCCTGCCCATGCTCTATCTTTAAACGCTGGTCCAGTTTCTTTACAATCTTCTCAATCTCCTGTGAAGTTTCATCATCCACATAATATCTTCCGCACATTTTCTGTCCTCCTTCATTCATATTTTACTTCATCCTGGGTATCTTATACAACCAGTTTCCATGCACAATCCTCCGGACAAAAGAGAAGCACAAAATTGATTTGTTTTCCCAAAAGTACCGCCTGACATCTATACTTCCAGTTCACAATCCCCGCATACCACTGTTTTTCTACAGTCAGAACCTGGATATGATTGATCTGGATAATCTCTTCATCCTCCCCTTTTACCTTCAACATCAATGGCAAAGATTTTCCGGTAGCTGTGAACCAGCACTGGACTGCCACCTCATGATAGGTTCCGGATAAAGGCTCCTGCTCTGTATGCTCTGTATTTATTCCGATTCCAAACGCCACCGTTTCTTCCCCCTTCCCGCTATTCTGTCTTTAATTTCTCATAGTCCACAGAACGTTTTTCCCGTGAAATGCCACCACTCATGTGATCAATACACCCACCTAAAAAAGCCGCACGTATTACCGAGTCATTCCCATACCGTTTTCTGATCTGATCTATCGTTTCATCCATTTTTTCCAGCTTCTCATAATCATTCGTATCAAATAGATCCAATTGCCTCATATTCACCTGATCCTTGATGCGGCTGGTATGGATTCCCAGATGCCGGATGGGTGTCCCATCCCAGAGCTGGTCAAATAACTGGCAGGCACACTGATGAATCTCTTTCGTAATATTGGTTGCATTCTGAAGCGTCATCTGGTGACTGGCATAACTGAGATCATAATTCTTGATCCCTACTGCAATCACTTCTGCCCTGACTCCTGCTCCACGAAGTCTGCTTCCTACTGTCTCTGCCAAAGCCAACAGCACCAATTTTGCTGTAGATGCATCTGTCACATCAAAAGGAATCGTTGTAGAATTGCCGTATCCCTTATTGGCAGGCGGGGCAGACTGGACTACAGACACATCAATCCCATTTGCAAACCCCCAGACAACTTCCCCATGTTTCTTCAAATGTTGTTTTAAGTAACTCGGATCACTCTTTGCCAAATCTCCTATGGTCCGAATTCCCAACTTAAAAAGTGTCTTTGTTGTTGCCCGTCCTACAAAAAACAAGTCGCTTACCGGTAATGACCACATCTTTTTCTGTAACTCAGACTTCCATAGTGTGTGCACTCTGTCGGGCTTCTGAAAATCACTTGCCATCTTAGCTAACAGTTTATTCTCTGAAATACCGATATTCACTGTAAATCCAAGCTGTTCCTTAATCTGTCTCCGCATCTTCTCCGCTGCTTCCACTGGTGTCCCCCAAAGCAATTCCGTTCCAGTCATATCTACAAACGCCTCATCTATCGAGTATTGTTCCACTGCGGGAGAATACTCTTGCAAAATTCCCATAAAAGCTTTGGAACACCTCTCATACAATCCATAATTCGGAGGCACTAAGATAAGATTTGGACATTTCTGTTTTGCTTCCAAGATTGATTCACCTGTCTGTATCCGATATTTCTTTGCTGGAATGGATTTTGCCAAAATGATTCCATGACGCATCGCCATATCCCCACCTACCGCCGACACCTGTTCTCTTAAATCGCCTTTCCATCCCAAATGATGCAGCCGATATACCGCTTCCCAGGACAAAAAGGCAGAATTTACATCTATATGAAAAATCACTTTTCCCAAACTCACGTTCCCCTCCTTTACACCTCATTATATAGAACATACGTTCTGAAATCAAGAGATAATATTTTCCATATCCATGCTTCCTCTATATATAGTAATTTTTCTCTCAAGCTAAACGATATATAGTGTTTTTATATTGACACATACTACATATAGTGTTACACTTACTATGTAATTATTATTTGTGTCATCCGGAAAGGATATACGCACGCAGTTTAGGTTTGTAAAAGTGTCAGAAGTATACCACGCTACCAGCAGGGACTTCTGGCTTTTTTTATTTTGCAGGAAACTGCACGCATTAGAGAATGAACATCCGTGTCATTCTCTTTTTTCATGCCTAAACGCAAAGAAAGGAGGAAGAAAAACCGGAACAAATAAGAATTACAACTATACCATAGAAAAGGAGACAAGAATAAAATGAACCACTCTAATGAATTATCAAACGTGGAAAAAATCAAACAACTGGTGGACTATCTGAATTTACAGCGTAACGCTTATTATAATGAGAACAGTCCGAATATCAGTGATGCGGAATATGACCGAATCTTCGATGAATTAGTGGAATTAGAAAAGCAGACAGGCTTTGTCTTATCCAATTCACCGACACAAACCGTAGGCTATACTCCCATCAGTGAACTTCCCAAAGTAAAGCATCCGGTCCCTTTGCTCTCTTTAGATAAGACAAAGCAGGTACAGGACTTGATAAGTTTTGCCGGTAAGCAGCCAGTTCTGTTTATGCTGAAGTTGGACGGATTAACGACTAAATTGGTCTACGAAAATGGAACACTTGTAGAGGCTTCCACGCGTGGCGACGGAGAAATTGGGGAACTTATCACCCATAACATCCCTGCATACGTTGATGTCCCTCTCTCAATTCCATATAAAGGCCGGCTGGTGATTGTTGGAGAATCCTTCATCCCAACCAATGACTTTGAGCGTTTAAAAGAAACCCTCCGAGATGGAAAAGGAGAACCTTACAAAAATGGGCGAAATCTGGCTTCTGGCTCTGTGCGAAGTCTTGATCCGGCAAATTGTGCAGGGCGCTGTCTGCACTTTATGCCTTTTAATGTTCTGGAAGGTCTGGACTCTCCATTTCTCTTTCTAGACAGCAGATCTATAAAGGTTTCCAGCCTGTTTGACTATGGCTTCCAGCCTTGTCCTTATATTGCTGCAACCCAGCCTTTAACCTTGGATCTTGTAAACCAGTATATTGAAAATCTGACTGTTCTGGCAGGCAAAAAACATCTGCCTATTGACGGAATTGTAATGATTTTCGACAGTCTGGACTATTCCAAAAGCTGTGGGCGTACCGGACATCATTATAAAGATGGACTGGCTTTTAAGTTTGAAGACGAAACTTACGAAACCACTCTTCGCAATATAGAATGGACACCCACCCGTTTCGGAGAAATTGCACCTGTGGGAGTTTTTGACCCTGTGGAAATTGACGGATGCTCTGTTTCCAGAGCAACCCTTCACAATCTGACCTTTATCAAAGAATTAGAATTGGTGCCAGGCTGCAGAATTTCTGTATCGAAACGTAATATGATCATTCCTCATATAGAAGAAAATCTGGAACGTGGTCATTACGTAGATGCAGTCCCTCCCGTATGTCCATGCTGTGGTTCTCAGACTCGTATCTATCAAAGAAAAGGAAATGATGGGCGTCTCATTGAAACAGTGCATTGTGACAATCCCAACTGTGATAGCCAGATCCGAAAGCGCTTTACACATTTCGTTGGGAAAAAAGCAATGAACATTGAGGGGCTCTCCGAAACTACCTTGGAAAAATTCCTGACTTTAGGTTATCTCCAGACATTTCCGGATATTTACCATCTAAACGAACATCAGGAAGAAATCTTACAGTTGGAAGGTTTCGGTAAGAAATCCTTTGAAAGATTATGGAATTCCATTACTTCCAGCCGGAATACTACCTTTGTCCGATTCCTGGTTTCCATGGATATTCCTATGGTCGGACGAACCAAAAGCAGAATTTTGGATACGGTATTCCACGGCAGTCTACAGGAATTTTTTGACGCTGCCTCTGGTGACTATGATTTCACCCAGTTAGATGACTTTGGTGATACTCTGAATCAGAATATCCATGACTGGTTTTCTGATGAAAACAATTTAATTCTCTGGCACGAACTCCAAAAAGAACTTATATTTGAAGAAAGAAAGGAAATGAATACTATGATGAAAGAAAATGTATTTACAGGATGTACTATCGTTGCAACAGGAAAACTTGCTCATTTTACAAGGGATGAAATCAACTCGAAGATTTTAGAGCTTGGAGCAAAAGCCGGCAGTTCTGTCACAAAAAAGACAGATTATCTAATTTGTGGGGAAAAAGCCGGAAGTAAATTAGCAAAAGCCCAATCTCTCGGTATTAAGATATTGTCTGAAGATGAGTTTCTTGAGATGATTGCGTAAGGAGAAATCTATGAGTATCATTACATCCGTTTTTCATATCTATGGATTTCTTATTACAGAAGAGGCTGCTAATCTTATCCTTCGATATACAGAGGAAGTTTTTCCTGATTTATACAAAGAGTTCTCTGATTCAGAATCACTCTTAGCCTTTCAGGAATATCTTTGTGAGAAACTTGATGGCTGTCGTTATGGCACTGCCGAGTCTATGACGGTATGGAGGATCAAAGATCAGGAAGAACTGGACTTAAATCCAGGAGAAGAATTTTATATCATTGAACTTAAAAATTCTTCCCACTTATTTTCACAGGCGTATTCTTCTTATACGGAAGTTATCCAAGAAATTCAAGAAACGTTTGGTGAATTACTTCCTCCCGATTTTCCATTAGATGATTTTCTTGTGGAAATCATGGGCGAAGTTTGGGGATAGTGAAATGGGGTGACGCCCCATTTCAAACATCTTTTTCAACTTTACATTTATAATTATTTTACCGTTGGAAAGCACCTTCTTTTTTGATATAATGAAAGCAAATGGAGGGATAACGTATATGAGTATTCAATCAGATATAGAGATGCTATCAATTGAAGCACTGGAATATTATGCTAAAAAGCACCAAATATCAGAAGACGATGCCTTTAATATTTTCTACAAACATCAAGTATTTGAAAAAATACTGGTACAACACGAAACGTTGCACCAATTAGATATTCATGACACTTTTCAATACGTAGAAGATATTATAGAAGAAGATACACCCACGCTTGTTCTTTTCCATGGCTCCAATATTGCATTTGATAAAATCGATTTGAACAAATCACATAACCGTCGTGATTTTGGTCGTGGATTTTATTGCACAGTTCTCGAACAGCAGGCAAATGAATGGGCGAACCGCCTGTACTTGCGTACTCATACTGGCGGCAAATATGTGTATCGGTATATCTTCCAGCAATCCGAGGAACTAAAAATCAAACATTTTGCCACCTTGGACAAGGAATGGTTGGAGTTTGTCAAACTCAACCGTACTGCTGGCGATATCCAGCATCACTATGATGTTGTAATTGGACCTGTTGCGGATGATAATACCATGGAAACTGTACAACTTTATTTGTCCGGTATCTTGAGCGTGGATGAAGCGGTTACAAGGCTTCGGTACAATAAGGTTAATAACCAGGTTTCCTTTCACACCCCACTTGCTCTTGAACATCTGGTATTGGAATCTCGAAAGGATGTGTAAAACATGGAAGGTAAATATTTTTTTAACGGAAAAGATATTTCAATGAATCTGTATATTCAGATCCGGGATGTTATCGATATTATTATGGAAAAGAGTAATCTTTCCTTTCCGGATGCCATGGGCAAATTTTATCATTCAAAAACTTACAAGGCCCTACAAAATACAGAAAATACTCTTTGGGCGGAATCTGCCGGCTATATTGCAGACCGCTATTACGAAGAACAAGAAGAAGCACAAATAAGCAAATAACAAACGAAAAAATATGTTTAAGAAGGAACTGCTTGCCATAAGCGGTTCCTTTTTTGTATAAGAAAGAAGGGATTACATGTTTATTAATACCTACTCGAATCATTACCAGCAAACAATTGACCACTTTCATGGAGCATACGCTTTTCTTAGTAACTTCTATCCTTCCCGGATATATTACCGGGGCTACTGGTATGCAAATAATGAGGCTGCTTTCCAGGCACAAAAGACCATGTCACCTAAAGAACAGCTTCAATTTACCAAATTAAGAAATCCAAAAGATGCAAAAAAACTGGGAAAAGAAGTCCAGCTCCGTTCAGACTGGGAAAGTGTAAAGCTTATGTACATGTATGAAATTTGTATGTGCAAATTCATACAGAATCCTACCCTATGTAAGGCATTACTTGCTACTGGGAATTGTCACCTTGTTGAAGGAAACAACTGGGGAGATTACTTTTGGGGTTCTGTAAATGGTCATGGCGAAAATCATCTGGGCAAAATTCTTATGGATATACGTGCAAAGCTTCAATTTGAATGTTAAAACAATAATTTATCCAATTTTGCACTGTATGAACTGCCAATATTTTGCTATAATGAAAGATATATTTTAAAGAAAGGATTTGTGCTTATGTATCTGAAGCGTTTTGTCTATGACCGTCTTCTGGATTGGAAAAATGAAGGAGGTCATAGTACCCTGGAAGTCGGTGGAGCCCGTCAGGTTGGAAAAACCTACCTGATACAGAAATTCGCTGACGAAAACTACAAACACAAAATTTATATTAACCTGTTTGAATTAAGCGGCAAACAGTTTATGGAATGTTATAGGCAGGCAACCGACTGGACACCTGGAACAAAACGGCGGGAACATCCTCTCCATGATGCCTTCCAGTTATATGAACCGGACTTTATTGATTCTGAAGATACTGTCATCATTATTGACGAAATCCAGGAATCTTCCGAAATTTATAACCGTATCCGGGAGTTTACTCGTCATTTTAAAGCCCATTTCATCATCACAGGAAGCTACCTTGGACGGATTTATGATCCAGAATTCCGTTATTCCAGCGGTGATGTCACAAAGCTTACTATCTACACACTTTCTTTTGAAGAATTTTTGATGGCCTATGACCAAAGCCTATATGACGATTATAAAAAAATACCTCTCCATTCATCTAAAGCCGAGGTCTATGATCACTTAAAAGAAACCTATGAGCTGTACTGCCAAATTGGTGGCTATCCCAAAGTAGTAGAAAACTATTTGGAGAACCAAAGCATCGTAAAAGCACAAGGCGAACTTGTAAAAATCATTGATACCTTTACCAATGAATCCATTCGCTATTTTACGGATATTTTGGATACCAAAGTGTTTACCCACATTTTCTTTTCCATCTGCCGTATTTTAAACCGTGAAAAGAAAGGATTTTCAGAAGACAGCATCAGCGAAGAATTGCAAAAACTGGTAACCAAAGACTACTCCAGCAATATTTCAAAGGCTACCTGCAACCGTGCCATTAGCTGGCTGTACTTTTCCGGAATCATCGGATTCTGTGCCAAAATAACAGAAATGGATATTCTGGATTTTAAGTCCGCAAGCCGCTGCTACTTCATGGATATGGGACTGGCAAACTATTATCTGACACGTACCGGTACCGATTCCCGTGTACTTGCAGGCACATTAAATGAAAATTATGTCTATATCAATCTGAAGAAACGCCAGGATTTTCCACAGGAAATTTCCTTTGAAACCCCTGCTTTTGCTACCTACCGTGGCGGAGAAATTGACTTTGTGGCACAAAGCCTATCTTCTTCCACCCGATATTTGATAGAAGTTAAAGCTGGAAAAGGTACTGCTTCTACTGCCCAGAAAGCTCTGGCTCAAGGAAAAGCAGATAAGCTTCTTTATTTAAAGGGAGCAACCAAAGGTGGTATAGACGGTAAAACAGAAACATTGCCTATTTATTTACTGGAGCAATACAAATTTAATTAAATTTATGTTTACGAAGAGAGTGTCGCAAAATCATTAAATTAGATAATTGAGTGATGTCCGCTCTCCATGTATAGAAAAATCCGGAAGAACCCCTTTTGTTAGGGGAATCCTCCCGGATTTTTGGTGTACTTGAATAATTCCGTCATTTCATTGGGTTTTAAGTCGTTTTTTCTTCTTGACAAAGGTAGCCACGTATCCATAGATGATTACTCACTATTTTACAACGATCCCTTTTGTCTATTGTCTGATAGCAACCTAAAATTTAGATTACTTTGGGTAAGCATTCACTAAAGAAATAATTGTACTTTTGCAACAAGTTGAGACTTGTCTTGTAAATATTCAAAACCGCCTTGATAATGATTAACAATTTCTTTTACAATGGAAAGTCCATATCCATGATTTTCATAATCAGATTTTGTAGTTTTATTAAAACCACTTGTATCTATAGGCATTATTAAATCATTAACAACATTAATTAATAAAACTGAATTTTCTTGATAGATAAGTAGCTTTACTATTTGAAGACTATTTTTTGAACTATATTCAAGTGCATTATCAAGTAAGTTGTTTAATATTGTACACAAATCATAATCCTTTATAGCAATGTCATTATTGACAAATCCTTTAAATATAAGTTGAATATCTGGAAATTCATACTTCTTTTGTAACAAAATAGCATTTACAAGAACATTTCCAGTATCAGGGATTGCTGTTGTTTGTTTCGATACATATTCGTTAATTTCATACATATACTCTCTAGCTTTATCTATATAACCACTATCTATTAAATTACCCAAAATATTAATATGATTTCTCATATCATGTTTTAATTTACGAATCTCTGTATTATTTTTTTTTACTTCATTATAATAGCCTTTCAAGATATCCACATATTGTTTTTGTTCATACAAATTTTTCAAATTCAAATTCCGGGCAGATGAAGAAAGAATATATGCTATTATAATTCCTGTTGAAACAATACATAATATAGCAAATAAGTTTAAAAAGTCACTATTAATTAAGTCTTGATTAAGATGAAAAAGTGTTAGTACAATACATAGAATTCCAGTATATCCACACAAAAATATTTTGTTTATAAAGGATAAACTAAAATGATAATGAATTTTTGTCTTCACAATCAAAAATACTATTATCAAAATAATCAAAAACACCTTTATCGTATTTTTTTCTTTTATACTATTCATTCCAACAAAAACAGGAAGCCCTAATGCCAAATCTAAAATCAACGCAAACGCTTGATATAGCAATGAAGATAAAATATAAACAAGCAGGAAAGAAACTATTTTTTCGTACCATTTCTCTTCTAATAAAAAAGCAGTAATGACCATTCCAATAAATATATCAACAAATATTAAATCTTGAACTGGTAAAATAAATAGCAACATAATAGAAACAAAAAAAATACAAGTGCCTGCACTCAAACGTGTTTTGTATCTTGTTATTTTATCAGAAAACAGTACCAATATAAGGAAAAATTCTATAATTATATCTAAACATACCGTACTCAATAATCCCATATATTACTAGCCCTTTCCGCTGCAATTTTAAAAAATAATTCGTGAATTTGTTTTTTTCGTCTTCTGGCTATTGGAATCTGAATTCCATTTGTAAGTATAAGAAAAGTATTATCTGCAGTTAATTTTTCCGCATAATTAAAATTTACAATATATGATTTATGAACTCGGATAATATATCTAAATGTATTTGCTTTTTCAATTTCGTTCATTCCTCTACGTACAATCATCATATCATGATTCTTAAGATAAATTTTGGTATAACTTCCGTCCGCTTCCATGTACATAATATCTGTACACAGAATTATAATCTCCCCATTTATTGAATCTGGAAGGGTTATATATTGTTTTTTATTCAATTTTGTAAGAATCCTTTCGAAAAGTTCATAAAAACTTTTTTCAACAATAGGCTTCTCAAGAAATCCATATACATTTTTTCCAAACGAGTCATATATAATTTCATTATGGCTAGTTATAAAAATAATCATAGTATCTCTATTTACCGATTCAAAATACTCTTTAATCATCTGACCAGAGATCTTCTTCATTTCTTCATCTAATAATAAAATATCAAGATGATCTTTAAATTCTAATAATTCCTCTCCCGATGAAAATATGTGATATGTAAACGCAATCTCTTTTCTTTTCTCTATTATCTTACAATATTTCAATATTTCTTTTTGCCAATATACTTCATCATCACAAATGGCAAGTTGATAATTTTCTGTATTCATAAATATTACCTTCCCAAACTGCATCCAATTTTGACCGTTAAATACAATAACACACCGATCATAACACATCTCTTGTAATTGTACAATTGCATTGTTAGAATAGCACCTGTAACAAGGAGGTGATGAAAAATGACACCATATGGACTCGAAAATCTTATTGAATGGATTTGGTCACATCTCAAATAACGATTAAAATATATCTAGGTATATTTTAATATAAAAATCAAACAAAAGAAAGGGGATAACTCAAATGAAAATCCAGGATTTCAAAGAAACCAATCCTACAAAACAGTCAGCAATGAAAGAGAAGCTTAAAAACTTCAAGCTGGAAAACATCCGTAGTATGTGGTATTTCGTAAGAGGCGGTAGCAAACATACTATTATCGGCAGCAAAGGATACTAATATGTATTTAGGAATGCGGCGAGCGTCTAAGGTCTCTCCGCATTTCTTTATATGGAAAGGGGCTTAACAGATGTTCAGATTTGAAAAATATTCTCTTAAAATTGGGAAAAAAACCTTAATTACCAATTTAGATATAGACTTTCAGCAAGGAATAATTTCGCATTTATTTGGTAGTAATGGTGTAGGAAAATCATGTTTTGCAAAATCATGTTTGGACATTATTAAACATACCGGAAAAATTCAAACCGCTTCAAAGCCGGTGGTATTAGGAAGCTATAGCAATATTCCTACAGATTTCAGACTTATAGATGTGCTAAATTTCATGAAAAAGAAATACGAATGTCAATATGTAAAAGAACTCTATGAACTATTAGAATTGAATATTATTCCTTCTTCTCTAAAAATCAAACATATGAGTGATGGTCAAAAGCAAAAAGTAAAATTGTTTGCATTTTTATCGAAAAGACCCAAAGTTATAATACTGGATGAATTTACAAATGCATTAGACAAAAAAAGTACCTTAGATATTTATCGGTTCTTATTAAAATATGTAAAGCAAGAGAATGCCGTTTGTATTAATATAACTCATAATTTAGCAGATATAGAATATATGCCTGGTTCTTACTACTTACTCGCAAATAAGACTATATCCCAGATATCAGATAAGGAAAAAATCATAGAAATGTACGTGAAAGGAGGAATGATATAAATGGAACTGCAACGAAACATTAACAGCAAGAACTATTTATTCTGCTTAATTACAGTAATTTCTTGTTTTGTGTTTGGCTATATTCTTCCAATAAGTATAGATCACGTCGAAAGCCTTACTCTTTATGACTATTTCAACAGTGTATATACTGTTATTACCCAGTTTGGCCCATTAGTTTTTTCAATTGTGATAATATATGTGATCAATACAGATTATAGGGAAAAAAATATTCTGTTCTATTCTTCAATAGGATATGGACCGCTTAAACACTTTTTGTTTAAATTAATACCAGTTTGTCTTAATCTAAGCTTTACATTATTGTTGACTACAGGGGTAACATGTATCTTATATAAAGATTTTAGCAACTATTGGATAATGTTTGCCTATTATGAATGTGCTTTGCTTTCAGAGATTTTAATAGCATCAGTTTTTGCATTTTTGTTTAAAAATATCCTAATGGCCTTTTGTTTAAATTTAGTCGTATGGATTGGACAAATAATTTTATCGACAAGTTCCAAAGTCTTTTCCATACTAGCGTATTATGATGCATCAAATCATTTATATGACGACTTGCAAAAATACCTTTCAAGTGGTAATAGAGCCTTTGTGCATATAACGCAAAGTTTAATTTATGACTTTGTATTGTTCCTTATTGTTGTTATGATAATTATAGTATTTAGAAAGAGATGGATAAAAAATGGAGTATAAAAATATAGCAATCTTATTAACAGGTAATTGTAATGCTAAATGCACTATGTGTTGTGATAGCAGAGGTGTAGTAAAAGGCGAAACGCTGTCAAAAGAAAACTTAGAAAAAATATTATGCGATATTAAACAATGCCCACAGATTACATCTGTAGGAGTAACTGGCGGAGAGCCAATGCTATATCCTGAATTAGTTGAAACAGTTCTCAATTATGATTATGGTCGTCCTATGGAGCTTTCAATCAAAACAAATGGTTTTTGGGGAAAAGATATTAATAAAGCACGAGCATTTATTGAAAAAAACATAACTAAAATAAATGCCATTTCATTTAGTTATGACGAGTTTCATGAAAAATATATCGACATAAACTCCATAAAAAATTTGATTGATTTATGTATAGAATATAACATTCAAACAGAAGTTGTCGGATGCTTCATAAAGGAAGGAAAGACACCTGGTAAGATAATAGACGATTTTGGAGAATACGCTTTCAAAACAAAATATCTATATCAACCAGTAATAAACACCGGTAGAGCTAAAGAATTACCACAAGATAAATTTATACAAATACTAGACTCTGAAAGAGATCAGATACATTGTTTAGCAACTTTAGAAAGTATGTTACTTATTAATGCTAAAATGGAAGTATATCCTTGTTGTTCTCAGGTAATCGAAAATACTCTGCTTTGTTTGGGTAATTTAAAAGAAGCTACATTAAAGGAAATCATAGATGATATCTCTTGCAATAAAATTTTTAATACATTATTTATGCATGGATTTACTCCTTTTATAGACTTGTTACATAGAAAAGGAATCGAATTTCCCAAAAAACTTACTTGTCCTTGCGAGCTATGTGAATTTTTATTTTCCACTGATTGGTTTATGAAAATATTGAAAGAAGAGGATTTCTATGAAACTATATGAGGTAGCAGATACTAATTATATGGTTGTAGAAGATGTAAAAAGCAGAACATATATTCTGAAAGATGGAAGAGATTTTTATCAATTAGATTACAAAAAACTTGATGAAATTGTTGGATACAAATCTTTAATTTATCAAAAAGATATCAAAGATAACATTGGATTGACACTGATAATGTTATGTGTCATATTGTTAGTATCAGCACTTTACTTAAAAACAGGATTATATACGGTTATTGATAAAAATTTTTTTATTGCAACTTTACTATTATTAATCAATATTCCCATACATGAATTAGGACATATTGTTTGTCTCAAACTATTTTGCCCTTCCGCAAAAATAACCGCAGGATTTAAGTTTGTTTTTATATATCCAGCCTTTTTTATAGATACATCAGATAGCTATTTACTTCCCAAATATAAAAGAATGGCTATATATTTAGCTGGTAATTTTATGAACTGCCTCTTTTTGCTTATAATATACTGCTTTTTTCCAGTACTACTTCCGTATTGCTATCTAATAATTTCAAATATTTTTATCAACTTTATACCTATCGTGAAAAGTGATGGATATTACGCTTTTGAAACTTTGATAAATAGATTTCATCCAGCAAATTCATTTTTGCATACATCAGTTGAAGATTTTGTACGGGGCTTAATAATGTTTCTATTTTTAGAAGGAATATCTTACATATTTTAATCTAAAGTTATTGCTCCATAGATAAATAATCATCTATGAAGCAATAACTACCTCTTCACACACAATCTTCATATTTCATCACTCTTCTGACACATCTGCCAGATTCTTATCAACTTATAGCTGGCAATTTCAAATGCTATGATGCAAACAACCAATAACAATATCTCTTTAAAATATCGTATCGTCTTTCCTTCTGATCCAAAAGTGGGGCAGACCATATTACATGAACGGCTCCAATAACACCCTATAAATTTTTGAACATGAACACATTCTTTATAATGGAATTATCCTTGGAACTTGTACACCTGCTGAAATTCCCCTCTCTATCTTTCTCCTATAATTCCGAAAACTATGGATATAAAACCCAGGAATTCCCCAAGCAAAAGAAATTTTGCGAACATAATACTCTTTTGATTTTGTAAATATTTTTCCTTGCTTCCTATATAATAACTTCATAATCCGTAACGACTGAGCTGAGATCTTAGGGAACGTACCATTAACTTTTTTGTACAAATCTCCTCTTTTAGTTTCTTCCAAAATAATGGTTTTTCCATGCATACAGGACCATTCTATACATGGAATATCTGCACTTCTTATCCCAGTTTCCATTGCAATTCTCAAAAATAAGGAAATTTCAAAATCCTTTTTGTATAGAAATTGATCTGCTATCATCTTGTAATGATCAACAAAATAAATTTCTCCTATCTTTCTTTCCAGTTCCAACAGCGAAACACTATTCAACCATTCCAGTTTGTCCTTATATTTTTCAACAAATATCATTCCATGTTCAGTTTCTAAAGATTGCCTCAAAACACTGATAGCCTCCGGCCAACATTTTCTTTGTCCAGGTAACAATAAACATACCATTTTCTGTAAAAATTTTTCTTCACTATCCGGATTCCACTGTATTAAACGCTTTAGTTCTTCATAGGCTTGATTTACTTTATATTCCATTGTACTGTATCTCATCTTCCGTTTCTCCTTCGTATGGCTCCAAAATCTTTGAAGCCCTCTCCACAAACATCCTGTCTGCCCCTGAAATCTCATATTCTTTCCAAAGTGTCTTATGTATCTGTTCCTCCGTTAAATCTCTACACTTTTCTTGCAGCATACGGACAAACGGATATATCATAGTCGCATGAATATTTTTCCCGGATCGTACCATATCTCCTTCCATTTGATATGCTTCCTGTAAGCATTCCAGTATAATGCGAACATCCGTAACACTTTCTCTCATTGCACTTCCCCTCATCAGGCTTATCCTCCTATTTACATACGTACTCTCAGTCCATCTAATCTCGACACATTCAATCCAACCAGATACCAGTCATCTCCCATTTCAATTCGAACCGGAACCCAGACATCTTTCACCTTTACATCGAAACATTCCCCACAATGTAGCCCTCCATAAAAAGATTCCAAATCAAAACGTATATCATACCGCCCTGTTTCAGTATCATAAAACAATGTTCCTTCTCTGTGTTCACTCATAACATCTGCCTCCTTAAATTTTTCTTTTACTTAGTAATTACCTCATTCCTATACAGATTGAAGAAATTCCGGAAAATTTTCATAAAAGTTTTTCCGATACCGATAATAGGTAGAAGAAGTTAACCCCAACTCCCGCTGCAGTTGTGTCGGTGTTACCTTCTTTTGTACCACCCTCATAAATTCCTGATTAAACTTTTCCTGTTCTATAGCCCGTGGTCTCCCTACTTCATCCCATTCACCCCGAAGCCTTTTTGCCTCCATACCTTCCTTTTGTCGCTTCTCCTTTTTCTCCATCTCTGCCTGTGCCATGGATGCATAGAGTTCAATCATCATATTATTGATTGTTTCTATCATCATCTTTGCCAGATTATTTTCCATCTGAGACAGATCAAACAACGTGGTAGGAAGTTCCAATACCATTACCCGTACTCCCTTGTCTTTTAAAATCTGCAGCTGCTTTAAAATTTCCTGCTTATTCCTACCCAGTCTGTCAAGCTCTGTGATAATCAGCGTATCTCCTTCTCGTAAAACATCTTCAATGAGTATTGTGTATCGTGGTCTGTCAAAGTTTTTCCCTGTCAGCTTATCTGTGAAAATTCCTGCCAGTTTTATATTCTGACTCTCACAGAATCTCTGAATTTCTATAATCCCCCTATCCAAATGCTGTTCTTTGGTACTGGTCCTGTGATACCCGTAATATGCCATATCTCTTCCTCCTATACATTCCCAAAAAGTTCACAAATCTTTTGGCATATCCCAAAACTCCATGTATATACTTTCTGAGAGTAAAAAATAGCCTCCAGCATCTACTCTCAAAAAGCATACTTTTTAGGAGATGTGCTGATACTACTTCTGTACGGAGATATACATAAAATCGCAACAAAAAAAGACAGAACATTTCTGCCCTGCCTTCTCTGTTATATTCAGTTCTTGATTGTTCTATACTCAAACTTATAACCTATACCTTTTACAGTATGGATGTACTGCAGTCTGTCCGGATCCGGTTCTAGTTTCTTACGTAGCCGACTGATGCACCACATGACCGCATTCTCATAATTCTCTACTTCCTCCGTCCAGACCGCCTCATAGATTTGTTCTTTGGATTGAACCCA
>OGDQ01000424.1_pt1 | contig 34090 bp, 28 predicted proteins | sample 1570451 | NCBI WGS metagenome assembly OGDQ01 (sample SAMEA2582171, study PRJEB24529) | metagenome | biome: Human gut stool | place: China | collected 2011 | reverse complement strand
CGCCCGCTCTTCCTGCATCTCTCGCGAGCGCCAGGCCGCGGAAGTTCTCATAATCCGGCTTGTCGAAGACGATCTCCTTCATTGTCCAGAAATCCAGACGGTCTCCCTTCATCGGTCTGCGCTCCGGGTAATAGAGTGCATACTGGATCGGAAGCTTCATATCCGGCGTGCCGAGCTGCGCCATCACCGCGCCGTCCTCAAACTGCACCATCGAATGGATCACGCTCTTCGGCTGCACAACAACCTGAACATCGTCCATTCCGACGTCAAAGAGCCATTTTGCCTCCATGACCTCGAGTCCTTTGTTGACCATCGTGGAGCTGTCGATCGTGAGCTTCGCTCCCATGGACCAGTTCGGATGCTTTAAGGCATCCTCCACCTGGACATTCTTCATCTGCTCTCTCGTCCATCCGCGGAACGGGCCGCCGGATGCTGTCAGGAGGATCTTTTCAATCTTATTCCCGTGCTCCCCGTTTAAGCACTGGAAGATCGCGCTGTGTTCGCTGTCCACCGGGAGAAGACGGACTTTCTTCTACTTTACGAGCGGGATGATCAGATGTCCCGCCGTCACGAGCGTCTCCTTGTTTGCCAGTGCAATATCCTTTCCGGCTTCGATGGCCGCCATTGTCGGTCGGATACCGATCATGCCTACCACCGCTGTCACGAGGATCTCATAGCCCTCCATGACTGCGATCTCTAAAAGTCCTTCCATGCCGGAGACGATCTTCGTATCTGTATCTGCCACACGGACAGCCAGTTCTTTCGCCTTCTCTTCATCCCAGACGCCGCAGATCTTCGGGGAAAATTCCCGGATCTGGCTCTCCAGCGCCTGAATATTTCTGCCCGCCGCGATCCCGACAACTTCAATATCGCCGTTCGCACGGACTACATCAAGCGTCTGGGTCCCGATCGATCCCGTAGAACCCATAATAGCAATTCTTTTCATAATTAAAACCCTTTCGTTTTCCGCAGGCGGCGGTCTTCTGTCTCTCTCGCCGGACTGCCGGTCTCATCCTTTCCTAGCGGATCCCCATGAACGTGATCGCAAAATAGATCGCCGGGGCCGTAAAGATCATACTGTCAAACCGGTCCAGGATCCCTCCATGACCCGGGATCAGATTTCCGTAATCCTTGATATCATGGTTTCTCTTGATGGCGGATGCCGCCAGATCTCCCACCATGGAGATCACTGCTGCGATCGCGCAGGCAGCCGCTGAGATCACACCCGGGTTCGTCACCTGGATCATATTGTTCTTAAAGAAGGTTCCGTAGAGGAAACCCAGCACTGCTGCGCCGACGATACCGCCGATCGCGCCTTCCACCGTCTTTTTCGGGCTCAGTTTCGGTGTCATTTTATGTTTTCCGAAAAGCTTTCCCACACAGTAGGCAAAGGTATCACAGCCCCAGGAACTCAAAAGGATCAGCCAGACAAGGTATTTTCCGTCCGGCATCTCCCGCACCTGATAGAGATAGGAAAACATGATCCCGACATAAAAGATCCCGAAAAATGCGACCGTGATCTGCTCCGTCCCGTATTTCGGGAACGTCACCACGTAGATCGTCATTAAGATCATGAGGGAAACGATCGCGAGGAACGTCACATACTGCTCTCTGCTTCCCATGATCCAGTAATAGGCCACGACAGCCGCATAGCCCACATAGCCCGGCGCTGACTTTTCGATCTTCATGACCCGGTAAAGCTCATAAAGTCCGATCAAAGAGATCGCCAGGGAACCAAAATAGAGGACTGTGCTGCCCTCAACAAGCAGAAACGCCGCGATGATCACAAGGACGATTCCGCTGATCAGTCTGGTCGTAAACATAAGCTCACCTCTTACTCCGTTTTTACCGCCGTAACTCCTCCGAACCGGCGTTCTCTCTTATTATACTGGCGGATCGCATTCAATAATTCTTCCTTATTGAAGTCCGGCCACAGGCATTCGGTCACGTAGAGTTCTGAGTACGCGAGCTGCCATAACAGATAGTTGGAAAGGCGGAGTTCCCCGCTCGTGCGGATCATGAGATCCGGATCCGGGATCCCCGCGGTGTCGAGATAGGAGGCGAAGACCTGCTCCGTCATCTCCTCCGGCGCGATCTTTCCGTCCTTACAGTCCGCCATGATCTTTCTCACGGCTCTCGTGATCTCGTCACGGCTTCCATAATTTACGGCGATCACGAAGGTCATTCCTGTATTCTCTTTCGTCTTTTCTTCCAGACCGTTGATCGCCTCGACGATATCCGGTGCAAACCGGTTTCTCTCGCCGATCATGCGGACCCGGATGTTATTCTTTTCCGCCATCGCGAGAAGTCTCTTCGCATAGAAGCGGAACAGCTGCATCAACGCACCTACTTCCTCCTCCGGACGTTTCCAGTTTTCCGTGGAAAATCCATACACCGTAAGATACCGGATTCCAAGCCGTGCTGCGTCCTCAACGACCTGCTCCAGTGTCTCACAGCCTTTTTTATGTCCAAGCTGTCTCGGAAGTCCGCGCTTCTTCGCCCATCTTCCGTTTCCATCCAGGATCAGCGCCACATGGGCGGGGATCTTTAAATTCTCTTCCATGATATTTGTTCTCCCTTTTATAACCAATGTAAAAACAAGGGACAGGAAATCTTCCCCTGTCCCTGTCTGTCATGTACCGTCATCCTGAACGATTTGGGATCTTCCATCCGGAAATTTCCCTCTGCTCAGGAATCAGGCTGTTCGTTTTTATACGGTAAGAACTTCCTTCGTCTTGTTCTCTACGGCCTTATCGATCTTGTCGATCGCCTTGTCTGTCAGCTTCTGTACCTTCTCGGTAAGATCCTTTAAATCGTCCTCAGAGATCTCATCGTTCTTTTCCATCTTTTTGAACGCTTCGTTCGCATCGCGGCGGATGTTGCGGATCGCAACCTTCGCTCCGTCACCTTTCTTCTTTACGTCCTTTGCGAGTTCTTTACGTCTGTCCTCTGTGAGCTCCGGGAATACAAGGCGGATCACTGTTCCGTCGTTGCTCGGGTTGATTCCAAGCTCGGAAGTCTGGATCGCTTTCTCGATCGGACGGATCAGGCTCTTCTCCCACGGCTGGATCAGGATCATTCTCGCTTCCGGAACGGAGATATTTCCGACCTGCTGGATCGGAGTCGGAGTTCCGTAGTAATCTACTTTGATCTTGTCAAGTACATGCGGGTTTGCACGTCCTGCGCGGATGGATGCGTACTCGTTTAAGAGGGCATCGATGGATTTTTCCATTTTCTCTTCATATACTTTTAATTCTTCGCTCATGGTTTCCTCCTGTTATCAGACGGTAACGATCGTACCGTTAATTTTTCCCTGCATGGCGTTCGCGATTCCATCCTTTTCGTTTAAGGAGAATACCGCCATCGGCATTTTGTGTTCCATACACATAATGGAAGCAGTCAGGTCAACGACTCCGAGCTGCTTGTCGATCACTTCCTGGATCGAGATCTCGTCATACTTTTTCGCATTCGGATTTACCTTCGGATCACTGTCGTATACGCCGTCGATGGATTTTGCGAGGAGAATGCAGTCCGCATCCATCTCGATTGCCATCAGAGTGATCGTTGTGTCGGTAGAGAAATACGGCTGTCCGATCCCGCCGGCAAAAAATACGACCATTCCGTGCTCAAAATACTTGTTCGCACGGTCCTTGGAGAACAGTTTTGTCATATTTCCGCACTCGAACGGGGTGAGGATCTGTGTCTTCATTCCCGCATTGCGGAAGATCTCGGATACATAAATACAGTTCATCACAGTCGCGAGCATTCCGATCTGATCCGCCTTCGGACGGTCGATCGCGTCACTCGTGCGTCCGCGCCAGAAATTTCCGCCGCCGATCACGATCCCGACCTGTACACCGGCATCTACAGACGCCTTGACCTGTCTTGCGACTTCCTTCACCGTATCTTCGTCAAAGCCAGTTTTTTTCGGACCTGCAAGGGCCTCTCCGCTGAGCTTTAAAAAAACTCTTCTGTTTTTCATCTTCTCTGCACTCCTCGTAAATCTTCTGTGACTTTTTCGTTCCAGACGCCACAGTTCTCTTTTTTCCTTCCCGCAAGGCTGCCCCCAGCCGCCCCGCGGACTTAGAATAAGTATATCACACTTTTACCTGTTTGCCAACGCTTCGTTATCTTTTCTTATCTTCCCGGAAGCTCTTGAGGACCAGCGTCGTCGGATACCGGTATGCGTAGGTGCAGCTCTTCATGAGCTCCACTTCCTCCGGATTTCTGCAGACACTTAAGATCATGTTCTCTTCCTCGGAGGTCAGATATGCCTCTCCGTTTCCGTCGCGATCCTTGATATCTTTGTAGATCCGGTATTTCTTATAGAAATCCGGGCAGGATCCCTGCCGCATCTTTACCGGCTCCGGAACGATATTGACCCGGTACTGATCCGACATTCTTGCCAGAATGTTGTGGATCCTTTCACAGTATTCCCTCGAGACGAGTCTCGGTGAAGGAATACAGATCATATAGTTCATATTTGTGCCTTCCTTTGTCATTTTTAAGAAGCAGATGGCAGACTTCTGCCACATGCCTGCATTAGTATAGCATGAAATCCGCCGCTTGTGAACCACTAAATCGAACACAGCCGGACTCCTGACAGGCGCGGCACAACAAGTGAAAACACGCTTCGCGAGTTTCCCCTTGTTATCGCGACAGTCGCCAAGGTCTCGCGCAAGCGCGGACTTTGGCTCGTTGTTCGCGTAAAAAATACCCGCAGCCGGATGTTTCCGGCCGCGGGCAGATCGGTCATTCTTATAGTTTAATGTTTTTTCTCCTCATCCTTCAGGAGATTCGTCATGCTGTGCATGCTGATGCACAGAGTTGACGTATTGTGGAGCAGGGCGGATGTCGCCGGAGCGAGTACCCCCATCACTCCCAGGATGATGAGACCGAAGTTAAAGCTGATGACAAAGCGGTAATTTCTGTGGACACGCTGCATCAGTGCATTGCTGATCGCTTTTAAGGTCACAAGCTGGAACATCGCATCCTCAGAGATCGTGATATCCGCGATCTCTCGCGCGATCTCAGCGCCCTCGCTGATCGCGATACCGACGCTGGCTGCGGAAAGAGCCGGGGAATCGTTGATGCCGTCGCCGACCATGATGACCTTGTGGCCTGCGTTCTTCTCCGCCTCCACAAAGTTTGCCTTATCTTCCGGGAGAACCTCTGAGTGGTATTCATCCACACCGACTCTCGCAGCGATCGCACGCGCTGTTCTCTCGCTGTCGCCTGTCATCATGACGATCTTTTTGATTCCGAGTTTCCGGAGTTCTTTCATGACCTCCGGAGCTTCCGGACGGAGCGGATCCTCGATGCAGATCACAGCCGCCAGTCTTCCAGCGATCGCGAGATACAGGTGGGAGTACTCTGCCGGGAGTGCCTCAAACTTCTCTTCCTCGCCCTCCGGGATCACGCACTTCTCATCCTCAAATACGAAGTGGTAGCTTCCGATCAGGACCTTATCCTCTCCGATATGGGAGGCAATTCCGTGGGCCACGATATAGTCGACTTTGGAATGCATCTCCTCATGGATGAGTCCTTTTTCTTTGGATGCCGCAACAACCGCGTTCGCCATGGAGTGTGGGAAATGCTCTTCCAGGCAGGCAGCGATCCGGAGCATCTCATCCTGATCGCGTCCCTCAAAGGTGACAACATCGGCAACGACCGGCTGTGCCTTTGTGAGTGTACCTGTCTTATCAAAGACGATCGTGTCCGCCTCTGCAACGGCTTCCATGAAGGAACCGCCTTTGACGGTCATCTTGTAGCTGCTCGCCTCTCTCATCGCGGAGAGAACGGAAAGCGGCATCGCAAGCTTTAACGCGCAGGAGAAATCGACCATAAGGATCGAAATCGCCTTCGTCACGTTTCTCGTGAGAAGGTAGGTCACGATCGTGCCGCCGAGACTCCACGGAACGAGAGCGTCCGCAAGACCGGATGCCTTCGTCTCAAGGGAAGATTTCAGTTTTTCTGAATCCTCGATCATCTTGACGATGCGCTCAAATCTTGTAGATCCGGCTGCCTTCTTGACACGGACAACGATATTTCCTTCCTCGACCGCAGTTCCTGCATAGACGTACATGCCGTTCTCTTTGCGGACCGGTTCGGACTCGCCGGTCATGGACGCCTGGTTTACCATCGCCTCGCCGGACTCAACGACGCCGTCAAGCGGGATCACGCTGCCGACATGGATGGAAACGAGGTCTCCTTCCCTGATATCGGAGATCGGGACAAGGACTTCCGCATCTCCTGTCTTCTGCCATACCTTCTCGATATTTAAGGACATGCTGCCAGCAAGATCGCTGACGGATTTCTTGTGGGTCCAGTCTTCAAGAAGCTCACCGATCCCGAGAAGGAACATGACGGATCCTGCCGTGTTGAAATCGCTTCTCAACATGGAAACCGTGATCGCGGTCGCATCGAGGACCTCGACTTCCAGTTTTCTTCCTGCAAGCTTTCTGACTCCTTTGACGATATACGGAACAGACTGGATCGCAGTCCATACCGCGCGGACCGGAGCCGGAAGGAAGATCTTTGTGAAGCATCTTGTGAGACACTTAGTCACAAGCTTTTCCTGGAATTCCTGATTTAACGCTCTGGTTCCGGTTGTCGGCACGAATTCATTTAATTTCTCATCGTCAAACGAGAATTTTAAGATCTCTGCAATGAGGTCTTCCTTCGTGCCAGTATAACTGATCGCCGCATCTCCGATTCTCTCATATACCTTTGCTGCCGTTACCTGTGGAAGGGATGCGAGATAAAAGGAAAAGAGGTCCGCCTGTCTGATCGACAGGCGTCCTCTGGTGAGATGGATTCGGATACGGCCTCTGATTTCATGTTTTACCGTAAATCTGATTCCTGTTTTCATGATGATTATTCAGCGTCCTCTGTATTTTCTGCAGTCTCTGTGAGATCCTCTGCTGTCTCTTCTTCCTCACCGAACTCTTCTTCCGCACGGGCACGGTTGATCTCCTTTGCCTCTGCAAGAACATCCTCAGCGTTTGCCTGGATGTTGGAAGCAGTTGTCATCACGCACTCTTTTGCGCGGAGACCTGCTGCGAGACAGTTAATATATAATTTCTTTGCATCCTGGCTTCCAAGGACCTTGATACCTGCTGTTCCAAAGAGAACACCACTTGCGAATACAGCAACATTTTTTAATTTTAAGCATTTCTTTACATCTAACATTTTTAAATCCTCCTGTAAATAAAAAATAGAATCACTAGTTTATCTGTAACTGTAAAGATACGAAACAGTTACGGTCATCCCGGTCACTTATGTTTATAACCGGTATACATGACCATAGCAAAGCAGAAAACGGTTGCCCACGCCCAGAATTTATGGTATTTCATCGGTCCTCACTTCCTTGCTTTCTTTTTTATACACAACGGGAAAAACCGGAAGGTCTTTCTGCGTTTCCAACATGGTAACACCACACCTCCCGGTTAGTCAAATATAATGTCTTTAATTGAGAAACTTTGTCAATTTTTGACAATTATCTCTTTTATGACGCGCTGACGGAACAGCATTTTTCGTCATCTTTTTCAGTCTTTCTGAGCCCGCTTTTTCCGTGAAATTCCGGTGCGATGATCTCGCTCTCCCCATCGTCCTGTTCTCCCGATTCATCGGTAAAAACATACTGGTAAACACGCTTTAAAACGCCCATCTCCTCCAGCATCCGGATCGTCCGGTAGACAGTGGAAAGTCCCACAGTCGAATCCCTCTGCACAGCCTCATAGTAAACTTCCTTGCAGTCTGTCCAGTTCTGTTCAAGGATCACATCGAGGATCACCATTCTCTGTTTTGTAATGCGTTTTCCAAGCCTCTGGAATTCATTTACGATGTCTTTTTTCTGCCACATCCGGCATCCCTCTCATTCCTGTAAAATCGTTGCTGCCTGTACACAACATATCCGGCAATCTGATCTTGCCGATACTTCGCATTCCGAATTAAAAAATTTCCTACGCCTGCTTCCATTCAATATCGCGGAGCACATATCCGGCTTTGCTCACGGTGTCGCGGATCTCACGGTCCGTCATTTTTGTCTTCATCCGGACATCGGCTTCCTTCTTCTCGAGGTTTACCTCCGCCCAGTTGCCGTCCTTCTCGTTGAACGCATTCTCCACATGGAGCTTGCAGTGTTTGCATTTCATTCCATCGACGCCGACAACTGCATAGTACGGATAATCCGACGTATTTTTATCCTGCACCTTGATCTTTTTCTCCACGTCCTTCGATCCGCAGCAGCCGTAGACGAACTGGTGCATCGTCCCTTTCACTGCAAAGATCGCGACCACGATCAGTACAACGATAATAATTCCGTTTATCATTGATCACGCCTCCTTTTTATCGCAGCCATGCCATGACTTCACAGCCGCAAAAGCAGCACATTTCGGATTCCCTGTGGGGGTATCTTTATTGACTGTTAGTTCTCACTAACAAAGATTAGCACTAACTAACCAGGTTGTCAATCCTATTTGAGAAATTTTTTGAACAAGTGAAAACACGCTTCGCGAGTTTCCCCTTGTTATCACGACAGTCGCCAAGGTCTCGCGCAAGCGCAGACTTTGGCTCGTTGTTCGCGTAAATTAAAAGAATATGCCTCAGTACATTCGGGCGTCTCGCGCGGTCGCTTGCGACAACCTTCATCTTCGCGCGAGTGCGCATCTTAGGCACACAGTGCCTTTTTGTTTACAGGAAGTTCCATCGGAATTTCCTGTAAGCAAAAAGGACAGCCCTCTTTCAGGCTGCCCTCTGTTTTATATTTGTCTCAGCAATTTCGAAAAATCTTACGAATTCATGCTGACCAGAATGATACGCCAAGTCATACACGCATTCGGCATAAAGTTTTTACTGCGAAATCGAAAACATCTCATTTACGGTCTTCGGATCCAGGCTGTGGTTGTATACAAGGTCCTCGTACTCCATCAGCTGTTCCTTCCACTCGTACTCTCCGCTCTCCGCGTCCTCCCAGCTATGGTAAGTTCCGTCCGACTCCCAGATACCGAGATGATGGATGATCGGGAGTTTTTCGGAAAGCTGCAGTAAAAACTCGTTGTACGGAGTCAGTGAGAGGTTCGCGCGCTTTAACACGCAGGAAGAAAGGTAGATCGCACCTAAGCGTCCCATATCCTCCGCAGGCTGGTCGTAGTTGGTCCAGATCACGAACGGAGTCTCGTACCAGCACATCTTCTGCTCGTTCGGGACCTTCGCGCTCTCCACTCCCATCGCCTCGTCAAAGAACTCGTCCTCGATCCCTGGCTGGTGGTCGCCGAACATGACGATCATCGTCGGCTGGTCGCACTGGGAGAAATAATTTACGAGCCACTCAAATGCCTCATCCGATTTTTTCACAAGAGACAGGTACATATCCGCCTCCGGATACTTTCCTTCCATGTCCCCGGTAAGCCATATTTCCTGATCGAAGTTTGCGAACGGGATCGTATATCCGCCATGGTTCTGCATCGTCACATTGAAGAGGAATAACTTGTCATCAGGATTTGCCTTCTTTTCGACATACTCCGCGATGAGTTTAAAATCGCTCAGATCACTGATATAATTTCGGAGCTCATCCCGCCCCTCATAGGCGCTGATATCCATGAAATCGTCAAATCCCATGTTATTGTAGCAGATCCGGCGGTTCCAGTTCTCTGCCTGGTACGGGTGCATGGCGACAGCCGTGTATCCCTGGTCTTTCACCGTGCTGACCATGGAGCGGACGCCGGGATTTACATAGAACTGGTAAGCGATGCTGCCTCTCGGCATCAGGTACATGGAATCACCGATCAGGAACTCAAACTCAGAGTTGCTGGTCATCGCGCCGAACACCGGCATGCAGAGTTTTCCCTTTACGGTATTCTCCGTCAGACTGTTGAGGAACGGGAAATACTCTGTATTCGTCGTAAATTCCCCATCCACCGACAGGTCGGAAAGGCTCTCGTTCATGATGCAGATGATGTTGGTCGGCTGGACCGCATCTCCCGCTTCCACCGCGGCCGCCGTCTCCTCGTTCTGCTCTTCTTCGCTTCCCACATATTTTTCATAGATCTCCTGGATCTTCGCCTGGGAATAGCCCTCCGGAGCTTTCTTTACCAGATATTTTAAGGATACCGCCGACGCCAGCACATAGCCGTTCTCCGCGTAGGAAGTCGTCGGGTCCCAGAGATTTACCTCCAGTCCCAGTTTCGGGACAAGGACCGTGTAGAAGCCGCCGATAAACACCGCGACCGCAGCAGCGGATCCGCCAAACACGGCAGCTCTTTTTTTCTTCCCCCTGATCCTCACTGGCACGAGCTGCGCCAGTACATCCCACATGATCAGGAGGATCCCGCAGATGATCATCATAAAGGTCGGTGTGTAGTTATAGCTCCCGGCCACCGTCATCGCGGTCTTCACCGCAAGGACATCACCCATCATGATCGGGCGGCTTCTGAAGGATACGACAAAGGCTTCCGCCAGAGAGATCACATAAAGGATCACGGAGGATACAGGGATGGAGATCCGGCTGCTTCCGGAGATTCCGAATACCAGAAGGTACAGCGCAAACATCCACACCATGTTCAGCACCGCATTTTTCGGCAGCACTGCGGCAAGATTTCCTGTCACTAGTTCAAACATGATGTAGGATAATACCGGCGACAACAAGAATATCGCCGCGGCTCCCGCGCGCTCGAGCCCACTCCCTTCTTTTCTCTCGTATTCCTCTGCTGTTTCTTCTATCTTTTCGTTCATAATCTATTTCTCTTTCTGATTCTGTCTTCCGGAAACCATTCCGCCAAATGAATACTAAGATTTGCTGAACCGTTTCCTTCTCTCATTTCCAAGTTCCGTTTCCGAGCCTGTTTTTTCTTTACATCCTGTGCGGATTTTCGCCATCCCGGATCGCCCAGCGCATCTTTGTGGATCTTGCACGCGGGTTTCTCTGGCATTCTTCCGCCGATGGACGGATCACATCGCTCGCAACGTCGCTGTAGATTCCTTCCTTTTTGCCGTCCTTAAAGTAATATTTTACAAGGCGGTCCTCCCCGGAATGAAAGGTCAGGATCGCAGCTCTTCCGCCCGGTGCCAGGATCCCCGGCAGTTTTGAGAGGAAGCTTTCCAAAACCTCGAATTCCTGGTTGACATCGATCCTCAGCGCCTGGAAACATCTCTGGCAGGATTTCTTCACGGCTTCCTTCCGCTCTTTTTCCGGGATAAAAGAAAGCACCTGCTCGATCACTTCTTTTAATTCCGTGGTCGTCTCAATATACTGACGTTTCCGGTTTCTCTTCGCGATCTCCCGTGCGATCTCCTCCGCATAAGGCTCATCGGAGTTTTCCGCGAACATGCCCGCGATCTCTTCCATATCCATCTGTTTTAAGCGCTCCGCCGCAGAGATCCCTTTTTCCGGATTCAGGCGAAGATCCAACGGACCATCGGCCTTATAAGTGAAACCGCGCTCCGGGTTGTCGATCTGCATCGAGGAGACACCGAGATCTGCCAGGACAAAGTCAAACAGCCCCGCCTCCGGGACGAGCCTGTCGATGTCAGCAAAGTTCATCTGTTTTATCGTAAGGATCTCCTCTCCGAAGCCGCGTTCCTTCAGGCGTTCCTTTGTCTTTACGATCTCGATCGGATCCACGTCAAGAGCATACATATGCCCCTGTCCTTCCAGCTTTTTTAACATCTCCGTCGTGTGACCGCCGTATCCAAGTGTGGCGTCCAGCCCATGCATTCCCGGCTTGATATCCAGGAAATCCAGGATCTCTTTCACGCAGATCGAGATGTGCATGCCGGCCGGAGTGCTGCCCTTTTTGATGACCTTTTCGATCGTATCGGCATATTTCTCCGGATTCTGCTCTTTATACTTTTCTTCAAACCGTCTCGGGTGTGTCCCGCTGTAACGGACACGCCGTTTGTGCACCGGTGCTCCCTGTACCTCTTTTTCTTCCATCTTAAAACCTCATTTATCCTGTATTCAGCTTCCATGCGCCTTGCGCTCTTTCTGTTTATCTTAACACAAAAAGGCGCGGCATGTAAAGCTGAGCATTTTCTGCCCTAAGTAGCATAACGGGATGAGGTTCCCGTGTCAAGCGTCAAAAAGTACAAAAATATGACAAAAGACCTCCGCCCGGGATCCTGCGGCCTGATCTGCACCGCATCATCCCTGCAGAGGTCTCGTTCTGAGAAGAATTTATCAGCTTCCACCGGCCGGAATTGCGCGTCAAGTCTCACATGCGTTCGGCCTGAACTTGTTATGCGTCAGATCTTGAAAACGCGTTCTTCATGGAATTGCTGAGCTCAAAGAGCACATGATCCAGGGTATTCCCCGTCTCTTCCTTTAACATCTTTGCGATCTCACGGTTCGCTTTCTCCAGAAGTCTTCTGCTCTCCGCCGGATCCGTGATCTTTGCAGCCTCGGCGTCATACTTGCGGAGCAGGGCATGTCCTTTCGCCTGGACCGCATTCTGGTAGCGCTCGATGTGGATCGCAGATTTCGCAAAAGATGCGTCCGCCATCGCGGCGATCATTCTTGCCGACCAGTAGAAATTCTCTGTGGAAACTTCCTTTGTGGTGTTCGCAAGGTATTCCGGAGTCTCGTCAACAGCCGCATAGAACGGGACCAGCGTATTGAACGCGTTGGACGCGAATGCAAGCCACTGGACTGCCTGGCAGTTTGCCGGAACGTCCGGGCGCATCTGGATCAGAGCCAGGAAATCGTTGCGGTTGATCCCGATCGCGCGGTATTTACCCTTCTGGAGGCCGTCCCCGCTCTTCGCATACGGGTCGAACGGAGTTCCCTGGAAATGGGAGGAAAGTGCATATTTGACATCCTCGACTGTCACCTTCTTCTCCGGCACCATGCTCCACGGGATATCATCGGACTCCGGCGTATAGTCCGCATCCGGTCCATCCCACTTCTTTGTATGCGGGTTAAAGTAGCGGCACATGAACCATGCTCTCGGAGTATTGTAGATGTGATCGGAATCACTGTGGCTTCCAAACGCAGCTCTCGCATCAAAATGACTGCCATTTCCGCCGTTTAAAGAGAGGTCCAGATGGTTCTCTGCGATAAATTCACGAAGGTCCGAAGAACACATATGCTCCTTCTGCTCAGAGAACGCATCGTTTAAGTCAAACTCATCGATACCGAACTGGTTCGGCATCACCACATACCGGTCATCCGGAACACGCTTTGCGATCCAGTGATGACCGCCGATCGTCTCGAGCCACCAGATTTCACCCGCATCCTGAAAAGCGATGCCGTTCATCTCATAAGTCCCGTACTTCTCCAGGAGACTTCCGAGGCGGATCACGCCCTCTCTCGCACTGCTGATGTACGGAAGTGTGATGTATACAAGGTCTTCCTCACCGATCCCGCCGGCAGCTTCCTCTTTTCCGTCCTCTGCCGGCTGATATTTTACAAGCGGGTCTGCGCCGAGCACGCGGGCGTTCGATGTGATCGTCTCTGTCGCTGTCATTCCCACGTTCTTCTCATTAACGCCGCTGGCCGCCCAGATCCCCTTTCCTTTGATCGCATTCGGGACTGCCGTAAATTTCATCGGGTCGCCCGGAAGCTCGATCTCCACATGGGAAAGGACTGACTTGTATACCTTCGGCTGCTCTTCCGGATGGATCACCACGAATTTCTTCGCCGTGAAATGTCCGGAACCGGAGTCATCGTTTCGTGCGATCATCGTTGAACCGTCATATGATGCGTTTTTTCCTACCAGGATTGTTGTGCATGCCATATCAGATACCCCCAAAATTCAATTTTGTCATCATGGTTTAGCGGCTGCCTCCTGAACCTTCCGCAGGGAACTGTCCTGCGAAGCAGTCTTCATTCGGCCATTCTGTCTGCCAGCCACGGATATCTTCAGTTTAGTACGCACTCTGGTTTCTGTCAACTAACTGAGTCACCGCGGTGATGCGGCAGGAAACAGCACCACAGCAAATGCCCCGGAGTACGCATCCCCCGGGGCATTCAAAGTATCAGTATTTCAATTATTTAAAGTACTTCACACCGCTCTCAAACAGCTTCAGATCCTGTTCTCCGGTGATGTTCTTTGCAACGAAGTCGCCGCGTCTCTCTGCGTGACCCATCTTGCCGTATACACGTCCATCCGGACTTGTGATACCTTCGATCGCCATGAAGGAGCCGTTCGGGTTCCAGTACTCATCCATCGTCGGATTGCCGTTAAGATCCACATACTGGGTCGCAACCTGTCCGTTTGCAAAGAGCTTGTCGATCCACTCCTTCGGAGCTACGAAACGTCCCTCACCGTGGGATACCGGGTTCGTGTAGATACCGCCGAGCTTTGCCTCAGCAAGCCATGGGGACTTGTTGGAGACAACCTTTAAGTTCACCATCTTGGAGACATGACGTCCGATCGTGTTGTAGGTCAGGGTCGGAGAATCCGGCTTCTGCTCTACGATCTTTCCTTCCGGAACGAGTCCGAGCTTGATGAGTGCCTGGAAGCCGTTGCAGATACCGAGCATGAGTCCGTCACGCTCATTTAAGAGCTTCATGATCTCGTCCTTTAATACCTCGTTGCGGAACGCAGTAGCGAAGAACTTCGCAGAACCCTCCGGCTCATCGCCTGCGGAGAATCCGCCCGGGAACATGACGATCTGCGCCTGCCCGATGGATTTTCTGTAAGTCTCGACAGAATCACGGATATCCTCGGCGCTCATGTTCTTAAATACCTTCGTGATGACCTTCGCTCCGGCGCGCTCAAATGCCTTTGCACTGTCATACTCACAGTTTGTACCCGGGAATACCGGAATGAATACGGTCGGAGTTCCGATCTTGTGGTCACAGATCACGATGTTGTCTGCCTTAAATACTTCGTTCTTAACTTCTTCCTTCTTCACGCCGCTCTCGGTCGGGAATACATCCTCAAGAGTCGCATCCCATGTCTTTAATGCCTCATCGAGCGTGATGGAGACATTGCCGTACTCAAAGGCTGCCTTGTCGGTAACCTCACCGATCACACGGTAGCTCATCTGAAGCTCTCCGACCTTATCTGCCGGAACCTCGCATACGATGTCGCCCCATGCCGGTGCGAAGAAATCTCTCGGATCCACGTCATGCTCGATCTTTACGCCTAAGTGGTTGCCGAATGCCATCTTGCTGACAGCCTCTGCGATACCGTTCGCCTCAGCGGCATAAGCGGAGATCACGCGGCCTGCCTTGATGTCCTCATGAAGTTTATCATAACCATCCATGATCTGCGCGTAATCCGGGAGATCATAGGAATCTTTCTTGATTTCAAATACAACGATCTTGTTTCCGGCTTTCTTGAATTCCGGAGAGATCATGTTCTTTGCGTTCGCCACGTCAACTGCGAAGGAGACGAGTGTCGGAGGAACGTCGATCTCTTTTCCGCTCTCCTCATCGAAGGTTCCGGACATGCTGTCCTTTCCGCCGATGGAAGGAAGTCCGAAGCCGAGCTGTGCGTTGTAAGCACCGAGAAGTGCTGCGAACGGCTGGCTCCATCTTGTCGGCTTGCTGCTCATTCTGCGGAAGTACTCCTGGAATGTGAAGCGGATCTTCTTATAATCGCCGCCTGCTGCCGCGATCTTCGCAACGGATGTGAGAACCGCATAGATCGCACCGTGGTACGGGCTCCAGCTGGAGAGATACGGATCGAAGCCGTAGCTCATCATGGTCACAGCGTCGCACTTTCCTTCGAGGACCGGAAGCTTTGCAACCATGGTCTGGATCTCGGTCTGCTGATATTTACCGCCATACGGCATCATAACGGTAGATGCGCCGATGGAGGAGTCGAACATCTCAACGAGACCTTTCTGGGAGCATACATTTAAGGAGCCGAGCATCTTCAGCCATTTTTCCTTAACATCTCCCACTTCTTTCTTTTCAAACGGGGTTCCCTCGTGGTTCGGAACTTCCAGGGTCACGTCTGTCTCCTGGTGAGCACCGTTCGTATCAAGGAACGCACGGCTTAAATCAACGATGGTCTTTCCGCGCCATGTGAGAACGAGTCTCGGGCTCTCGGTAACCGTCGCAACCGTCACCGCCTCAAGGTTCTCTTCCTCTGCGTAGCCTAAGAATGCGTCAACATCTTTCGGGTCAACGACAACTGCCATTCTCTCCTGGGACTCGGAAATCGCAAGTTCTGTTCCGTCAAGACCTGCATACTTCTTCGGAACCTTGTCAAGGTCGATCAGAAGTCCGTCTGCGAGCTCACCGATTGCTACGGAAACTCCGCCTGCACCGAAGTCGTTGCACTTCTTGATCAGTCTGGAAACTTCCGGACGGCGGAACATTCTCTGGATCTTTCTCTCGGTCGGGGCATTACCTTTCTGGACCTCAGCGCCGCAGACCTCGATGGACGCCTCTGTGTGCACCTTGGAGGAACCTGTCGCACCACCGATACCGTCACGTCCGGTACGTCCGCCAAGTAAGATGATCACATCGCCTGGATCGGATGTCTCACGGATGACGTTCTTTCTCGGAGCTGCTGCCATAACAGCACCGATCTCCATTCTCTTTGCAACATATCCCGGATGGTAAAGCTCTTTTACATAACCGGTCGCAAGTCCGATCTGGTTTCCGTAGGAGCTGTATCCATGGGCAGCCTCTGTGACGATCTTTCTCTGCGGGAGTTTTCCCTTTAATGTCTCATTTAACGGTTTTGTCGGATCTGCCGCACCTGTGATGCGCATTGCCTGGTATACATAAGTACGTCCGGAAAGCGGATCACGGATCGCACCGCCAAGGCAGGTTGCCGCGCCGCCGAAGGGCTCGATCTCGGTCGGATGGTTGTGGGTCTCATTCTTGAAGTTTACAAGCCACTCCTCAGTTTTTCCGTCGATCTCCACCGGAACGACAATGGAGCAGGCGTTGATCTCATCGGACACCTCAAGATCCTCTAACTTGCCCTCTTTGCGGAGCTTTTTCATGCCCATGATCGCAAGGTCCATAAGGCAGACAAACTTGTCGTCGCGGCCTTTGTAGATCTCTTTATGATCCGCAAGATACTGGTTATAAGTGTCCTCGATCGGCTTTTTGTAGTCGCCGTCTGTGAATGTCACATTTTTCAGCTCTGTGGAGAATGTCGTATGACGGCAGTGATCGGACCAGTATGTATCGAGCACACGGATCTCTGTCACAGACGGATCTCTCTTCTCCTCGTTCTTATAGTAATTCTGGATGTGAAGGAAATCCTTGAAGGTCATTGCGAGATTTAAGGAGCTGTAGAGTTCCTTTAAAGTCGCCTCATCCATATCTTTAAAACCGTCAAAGATTGCAACATCCTCCGGCACATCAAATACGGTCACAAGTGTCTCCGGGATCTCCTCGGACGCCTCTCTGGAGTCCACCGGGTTGATACAGAAGGACTTGATCGCAGCGATCTCCTCAGCGGAAAGCTTTCCGGAGATCACATAAGTCATTGCGGAGCGGATCACCGGCTCCTCATTCTCATTTAATAACTTTACACACTGCTCCGCAGAATCAGCTCTCTGGTCGAACTGCCCCGGCAGATACTCGACGGAGAATACCACGTCATCCGCGCCATGCGGGAATGTCTCCTCGAACACCTCATCGACCGGCGGCTCGGAAAAAATCGTTCCGAGTGCCTCTTTATATACATCCTCAGAAATATTTTCAATATCGTAGCGGACCAGTACACGAACGCCCGTTACCTCTGTAATGTCAAGGTAGCTCTCGATCTCCTCGCGAAGCTCTCTCGCCTTGATTGCATATTCCGGTTTCTTCTCAACAAACACGCGCTTTACGCTCATAGTCTCTCCTCCTGGAAAACGGCTTTGTCCGATGGTTGTTATTTTTCATGACTGCAACGCCACCTCGTGCGGAGCAATCCATTTTCCATTATCATAGCACAGATTTGTGTGATTAGTAAAGTTAATATATCTAATTTATTTTATTACTTACGCTTATTAGTTGCCGCATCCAGCATACTCTCACAGCGATGAACTCTTTTCCATCCTGTATCACCGCAAATTATTAACTCTGCAGATCCTGATTGATCTTGCTCATGCTGAGCGCATCCATTGTCACCTTCATGATCTCCCGGACCTCGTCCTCCGTCATCTTCATGCGCTCCGCAAGCTCCGAAAGCTTCGCCTCACGCCCAAGCTCCTCCGCCATGGACTTTGAAACCTCCTGGAGAACATTGACGCGCGCCAGCATCTCCTCCTCGATATCCGTCTCCTTCTTCTGGTCGTTGATGATCTCCTCCATGCGGACACGGATCCGGCTCTCTAAAAGCTTCTCAAAGCTCCCCTCAAAGCCTTCATCCGCCAGCATCATCAGCTCCATACTCGCCTCCTGGATCAGATCCGCCATCGGGACGCCCTTATTGATATAATCCTGGACAAAAAACAGCGCATTTTTAAGGTTTCCCTCGATCAGACGCTCCCTCGCCGCCTTATTCCCACTCCGGATCTCCCCGAGCAGCTTCTCATTCTCCTCCTCACTGCACGGTGGGATCGCCGCGATCTCTTCCATATATACACGGTAAATATCTTCCGGATTCAGCTCCTCATTCGCATTGTTGAACTCGTCATCAACATTCCCACTCTCATTCTCATTACTGCCATATCTCATTTTCTCTGCCATGATCTTCTCTCCGTTTCTCTATTGATCAAAATATAAACATATCAAAAATTCCATGTTCCCTGTAAGCATACCATATTTTTTCCCTGACTTCCATAGTAAAGAAAAAACCGTTCACGCCAGGCTGATATAATTTAATTCTCTCCTAGAATTTTCAATCTATATTGCCGTGCAAAAACATTCCACGTACATACACTGAAATGCCCCCATTTTTTCTTTACGTCTAAGTTCCAGCCGTCACTAATTTCCTACAACCTCACACCAGCAATACCGCCGCCGGCGGTGAGCGTCCGGACAGGAGTGCATGATCCGGGGATCTGGCTTCCTCTTAGCTCGCGGGTGACTGCGTTGGAGAACAGCGGACACTTGTTTGAGCGAAGCGAGTTGTGTCCGCTGTTCTCCGCCCTTAGCAGTCTCCCGCAAGGTTAGAGGAACCATCCCCGCATCCCCAGCACTCCTGTCCGGACACTCACCGCCCGCCAACCACTTTGGCAACTGGCAATTTTCCTTTTCCCCCTTTTCAAATCCCCCATTCTATGATAAAATAACCTTGTTTCATTAGGAGGACTAATAATGGATATCAACTACGAATTATATAAAGTATTTTACTACGTCGCAAAAACCCTGAGCTTCTCCGAGGCCTCCAAATGCCTCTACATCTCCCAGTCCGCGGTCAGCCAGTCCGTCAAGGTCCTGGAGAAAAAGCTCGGCCAGACCCTCTTCATCCGAAGCACAAAACGCGTCCAGCTCACCCCGGAAGGCGATATCTTATTCAAACATATCGAACCGGCGATGAACCTGATCCACAAAGGCGAGACCCAGCTCTTAGAGGCAAACACCTTAAACGGCGGCCAGCTCCGTATCGCCGCCAGCGACACGATCTGCCGCTATTTCCTGGTCCCGTACTTAAATAAATTCCACAAGCTCTACCCGAACGTCCACATCAAAGTGACAAACTCCACCTCGATCGAGTGCGCCCACATTTTAGAGAACGGCCAGGTAGATTTTATCATCACAAACTACCCGAACTCCGGTCTCTTAAACACCCACAGCGTCCGTGCCATCCGCGAATTCCGCGATGTCTTCGTCGCAAGCGCCGAGCACTTCCCGCTGCAGGATAAGACCTTCACACTCACCGAGCTTCTCGATTATCCGATCATGATGCTCGACCGCAAGAGTACGACCAGCGAGTTTTTACACTCCATGTTCCAGAAATCTCATCTCGACCTGGTCCCGGAGATCGAGCTCAGCAGCAACGACCTTCTGATCGACCTCGCAAGGATCGGCCTCGGGATCGCCTTCGTCCCGGATTTCTGTATCCCGGAGGACGAAAAACAGCTCTTTATCCTAAAGCTCTCCGAGACTCTCCCGGTCCGCCAGCTCGTCGTTGTCCACAACGAGAACCTTCCGGTCTCCCAGGCTGCAAAGCAGTTTATGGATATGCTGTAGGATTAAGCCAAAAAGAGTCATGTCCCGCGCAACTACATGCCGGACATGGCTCTTTTTTCTTTTACTTTCTGCTCTCCCAGAAATCCTCCATGCACTGTCCCACGTTTCCCCGATTCACCATCTGAAAATGCTCCCACTCTCTCGGAAACAGTTCCAGATATTCTCTCTTTAAGAACCGGTCATCGAGGAGCAGGATGATCCCCTCATCCTCCGTGGTCCGGATCACACGCCCTGCCGCCTGCAGAACCTTATTCATTCCCGGATACTGGTAGGCAAAATCAAAGCCCGCCTCCTCTTTCTCCTCGAAATATCCGCGCAGGACTTCCTGCTCCACACAGACCATCGGAAGCCCCGTTCCGACAATCACAGCGCCGATGAGACGTTCCTCCTTCAGATCAATTCCTTCTGAGAACACGCCGCCCATCACGCAGAAGGCCGCCAACGAATGATTCCGTTTCTTCTCAAATTCTTCCAGAAATTCCTGTCGTTCCTGCTCCTTCATTCCCTGTCCCTGCACCAGAAGATCTGCCGGAAAATCCAGCTCCTCCACAGCCTGTTCGACCTGCTCCATATACTGGTAGGAAGGAAAGAACACCATATAATTTCCGTTCTTCGACCGGACAACCTCCCGGATATACTCCGCAACCTTCCGGTATTCACTCGCACTCCGCCTCGAATACCGGCTGCTGACATCCGTCGCCACCATGAGAAGCCGCTTCTCTTCCGCAAACGGGGAGTTCGCATAGACCGCGTAATCATCCTCATTTCCGGAGAGCAATGTCTTGTAATACCGGATCGGCAGCATCGTCGCCGAGAACAGGATCGTGCTGTTCCCCTGTGCCATGCAGAGTGAAAGATTCGAGGACGGATCCACGCAGAACAGCCGCACTTTAAAGGAAGAAACGCCCACATTTTCCGCGTAGATCCGGTAATGATCGTCCAGAAGCTCATAGACATTCAGGAAATCCCGGAGTCCAAAATAAAAGTCAAGGACCTCGTCCCGCCCTTCAAAATCCGGAAAATCCTCCAGAAATGTCTCCATATCCGAAAAGACCGCCATCGCCGCTGCCGCCAGGGATGTCACATCCGATAAGAGCTGCCATGTCTCGCATTCCCGCTTCATAGCAAGCATCACCTGATTGCACTTCTCGAGATCCTTCGTAAGCTTCGGAGCTTTACCCTTTGTCAGGCGCTTTACCGTGAGAATATCTTCCTTTTTTAACTCAGCACTGTACATCTCCCGCGCCCGCGAGACGAGATTATGCGCCTCGTCCACAAGGAACAGATATTCCCCTGTCTGCCCGTCCGCAAAATACCTTTTCAGGCGCACATTCGGGTCAAACACGTAGTTGTAATCGCAGATGATCCCGTCCGTCCAGCTTGAAATATCAAGGCAGTATTCAAACGGGCATACCTTATATTTTTCGGCATATTCCAGGATCTTCTCCCTCGTCATCTCCTGTTCCAGATGCAGGATGTCAAAGACAGCCTCGTTCACCCGGTCAAAATGTCCCTTCGCATACGGGCATGCATCCGGATTGCACTCGCAGTTTTCCAGCGGGCAGAGCTTTTCCTTCGCCGTGATCGTCACAGAAGTAAAGATCAGTCCCTTTCCCCGGAGGATCCGGAGTGCTTCCTCAGCGACCGTCCTCGTTACCGTCTTTGCGGTCAGATAAAACAGCTTATCGCCTTTTCCCTCCCCGATCGCGCGGACCGCAGGGAACACCGTGGAGAGCGTCTTTCCGATCCCGGTCGGTGCCTGGATGAACAGCCGCTTTTTCCGGCTGATCGTGCGGTAGACAGACACCACAAGGTCTCTCTGTTCCTCCCGGTACGGGTATGGGAATTCCAGATTCCGGATCGATGCGTCGCGGGTCAGCTCATGGTGGTAGAGATATCTCGCCCATTTAAAATATTCATGGACCACGCCCGAAAACCACTGTTCCAGCTCTTCCTTTGAGCGGTCGGTCTGAAACCGCCGGATCTCCTCCGTCTCCAGATTGCAGTAGGTGAGCTGCAGGCGGATCCCATCAAGATCCTTGTCGCAGCAATAGAAATAACCGTAGCACATTGCCTGGGCGAGGTGGACTTCGATCGGTGCTTCCAGTCTCGCAACATCCGTATACATGCCCTTGATCTCGTCGATCACCGTGATCCCGTTTTCCGTGAAGATCCCGTCCGCCCGGCCTTCCACCGAAAGAACGATCTCCTGCTCGTCATCCATGACTTCATGTTTCAGCGGGACCTCCGCCCGGTATCCGGATCCCATCCGTTTCTGGATCTTCCTATGGATCCGTCCCCCGGCCAGCATCGCGTCCTTCTGGGCGTTCCCGGACCTTCGGTTATCAATATCTCCGGAGCGCAGAACAAACTCCACCAGATTCCGGACCGAGATCCGGATCGATCTTTTATTTTCCTCGCTCATCACATGCGCTCCCTTTCATTTTTGTAAATCAAATATACCTGCAGGTTTTCTGCACCATACGCGGAAAGCAGCAGGACTGCAGACGCTGAATCATTGCTGATGTTTCCATTCTTCATGTCTTTTGCAAGTATAACATTCCAGAACAAAACTGTAAACACTGCGGATCGCAGCTGTTCTCCACAGGACGCTCGCCGGGTGCAGCTGCCTGCAGCATACTCCATTCTGGCACAAATGAGCTTTCCAACGCACAAAAAAAGCAGCCAGCCATACATTTTTGTACAGCCGCTGCCTCTTCGTTTTTTCTTCGATCCGTTACGCTACCGCGTGCATCGGATTCTTTCTTTCGAGGAACTCCTCGAACAGTGTGTTCTCGCCGTCGAACTCAACGGTGAGGATCTTTGTAAGATCAAGGCTCAGTACTCCGAGAAGAGACTTCGCATCAATGATCATACGGTTATAAAATACATTCACATCAAAATCACAGCCGCTGGCAATGCTCACAAACTCCTTTGCCTCGTCTGCAGACGCAAATTTTACTTTTTTCTGTTTCATCATAGCTCTCAAACTCCTTTTTGTTAAACCCACAGATGTCAAATACCTGATTCCATAAACCCTTTTTGCGAATCGTGAACAGCAATGGCTTCGAACATTCCAATATATGAAATGGTTCGAAAATGTTTCCATACTGCCTACGATTATACATTTATACCATATCCGGAGTTGAGCGTCAATCGACAGATGTCACCATCTTTTTGTTAAGTTTATGACAATTTTTGTCATTTGTCACAGAAAAGGCAGGTAGTTGTCTGATGTCTTAATCTGCAGGAACTCCTTATCAGCAAGTTTCTGCAAATGCATAGTAACCGAAAGCCGAATACATAAATGGCGTTTTTTATCCATCTATATATCCGGCTTTTTGTGAGTTGTCTATGATGTTATTACATCAGAATGTACTTTAAGATAAAGAGCACGGCCAGGATGTACATGACCGGAGTGATCTTCTCTTTCTTTCCTGCGAAGAGGTTCATTACAACAAAGGAGATAACTCCCATGGAGATTCCCTCGGAGATGCTGTAGAAGAACGGCATCGCGATGATACAGAGGAATGCAGGGATTCCGTCTGCCGGGTCCTTGAAATCGATCTCAGATACGGAGCCGATCATGTAGAAACCTACGGTGATCAGAGCCGGAGCTGTCGCAAAGGACGGGATCGCTAAAAAGATCGGGGACAGGAGCAGGGATAACAGGAAGAGGACCGCTGTTGTCATGGATGTAAGTCCTGTTCTTCCGCCCTCAGTTACGCCGGAAGCACTCTCCACGAACGTTGTGACTGTGGAAGTACCAAGACATGCGCCGCAGGTTGTTCCGACTGCATCCGCAAGGAGCGCGCCCTTGATCCTCGGGAGCTTTCCGTCAGCGTCCAGCATGTCTGCCTTCGCAGATACACCGATGAGCGTTCCGAGTGTATCAAAGAGGTCAACAAAGAGGAACGCGAACACGATCACGATGAACTCCAGGACTGGAACGCCCTTTAAGCTGAACTTGAACATGATCGGTGCCAGGCTCGGGATCGAAATTCCGTTTGAGAAATCCGGGAGCAGGTTGTAGAAACCGAGATCCGGATTCGGAACATACACGCCGGCAAACTGGCAGATGATACCGAGGATCCAGGTGATCAGGATTCCCCAGAGGATATTTCCCTTTACATTCTTCACAATCAGAATTCCTGTGATCAGAACTCCGAAGATCGCAAGGAGAACCGTGATCCCGGCATCGCTCATGGATGCTGTGAGTCCGTCTGCAAGTGTGCTGTTATATCCGCTGATGGAGAACAGGCTGACGAGCGTGGAGCTTCCGATCACGATCTTCGCATTCTGGAGACCGAGGAATGTGATAAAAAGTCCGATTCCGACGCTGACCGCTTTCTTTAAGTTGAACGGGATCGCGTTGAAGATCGCTTCCCTGATGTTAAAGCAGGAAAGGATAATGAAGATGATACCTTCTGCGAGAACTGCCGCAAGGGCAACTTCCCAGGAATACCCCATTCCGAGAACGACTGTGTAGGCAAAGTACGCGTTCAGACCCATTCCAGGTGCCAGAGCGAACGGGTAGTTCGCAAAGAGTGCCATACAGAGTGTTCCGATGAAGGATGCCACCGCTGTCGCCGTGAAGACCGCGCCGTGATCCATTCCCGCCGCTGCGAGGATGTTCGGGTTTACCGCCAGGATATACGCCATCGTCATAAATGACGTCACACCGGCCATGATCTCGGTCTTAACAGTTGTGTTGTTTTCCTTGAGATGGAAAAATTTTTCGAGACTCATTTGTTTCCCTCCAATTTGTTTTATCAGTTTTTGTTATAAAACCGTTAATTTTTATTATACGAGGTGCAGAGAAAAAACGCAAGGAAAAGAGCCGGATTCTATAAGTCAACATTTTCCGGCAGTTCGCATTTCATGTCATAAAAAGGCCGCTCTCCCCTTTCGGTTAAGCGACCTTCCCTGTAAATATCATTATTTCAATTCTCTCTTCAAAAAAGCCAGCAAATTCAGTTTCGCCCGCTCCTCCGTATCTTTCCGCCTCGTCTTTACCTTCTTTACGACCTTTCCTTCCTGATCCCTGTGGATCCGGTAAACGATCCGCAGGTACTCTCCGACCTCTTCCCAAGCCTCGCGGCTCTCCGGGATCAGGTCGAGTCCCATCTGGAAGACATGGAACATGCCGTCATAGACGGAACAGCGGACTTTTACGCCCTCTGCTCGCGCTTTCTTCGCAGCTTCCCGCGTGTCATCAAGAAGGACCTCATAGGAGCCCACCTGCATGAGCATCGGAGGAAAGCCCTCAAACTTTCCAAACAGTGGGGACAGATACGGGTCCTTCGGATCAGCATCCCCGATATAGCTGCACTGGTAGAGCATATTTTCTTTCGAATTTCCAAACAATGGGTCGATCGTATAATTCTCCTCATACGAAGCCCCGCTGAGCGTCACATCCGTCCAAGGGGACATCGTGATGATCCCAGCCGGGAGCGGAAGCGCATGATCCTTTGCGTAGAGACAGAGCGCGAGGGCAAGTCCGCCTCCCGCGGAATCTCCGGCAACCACGATCTGTTCCGGATCGTATTTTTTTTCATTTAAAAGCCATTTGTAGGCATAGACCGCATCCTCGAGTGCCGCCGGAAACGGATGCTCCGGTGCGACCCGGTAGTCAGGAGTCAGGACATCCGCCCCGAACCCCAGTTCCGAATATTTAACCGCAAACCGCCGGTAAATGTTCTTCATCGGACCGATATATCCGCCGCCGTGGAGCTGCAGGATCACCCGCCCAGTGACCGCCTGCTTCGGCTTTAAATATTCCATCACAAATTTCCCTGTCGGGATCAGTTCATAGATATAATCATTCGGGCACCGCCATGCCGGTTCCACCGGATTTTTTCGGAATTCTCCGGTCTGGATCGGCTTTTTTAAAGATGTCTCCATGACATCTCTCATCATATCCCTGGTCAGATTCCCGATCATGCTGACTTCTTTTCGGCTCATGTTTCATTCCTTTCCTGTCTGTTCCTTTTCCTCATCTATCACACATGAAATCTCCGCCGCAATTCCCGTTTCACACTCCTGTCCCCGAGCAGCACCGTGGCAAGAAGCGCTGCCACCGAGATCACCACAGAAAGCACTGTGAGCAGCGGATGCCTCGTCCAGCCAATCTTCCAGAAGATCAGCGGGATAAAGCTTAATACCGTGATCGCGATCTGGTACATAAAATAGCTCTGCCAGTTCAGTCGGTTCACGAGCATCATGAGCAGGATCGCCGCCACTTCAAATAAGACAACGCACGGGATCGCATAGTCCACCGACCAGCCATGCAGTCCCGTCAGCGTGTCGATCAGAAGCAGGATCGCCTGGATCCCCAGACACTGCCTGACAAGGATCCCGGAAAGGCTTGCATGGCGCATCACGGAAAATTTTAATGTCATCGCCACATAGGCAGCGGCGCCCACAGTCAGGAGTGACCATTTAAACGGGATCTGCCGGTAGGTTGCAAGATTTACGATCCCCGCAAGGACCGAAACGAACACCAGTGAAAGATAAAACATCCGGACAGCCTTTTTGATCTTTCTGCGGTCCTGTGCGATCACCGGATACCGTCCTTTATCATGTTCCCGGTCTGTGATCCCGTTGCTCTCCTGCTCCACCGGGATCCCCTGATCTTCCAGAAAACGGAAAAACACTTCCGGCAAACGATTCTCTGCCATTGCACTCGTAAACGCCAGGCAGAGCTTTCCATCGTAAGCTACCGCCCCGCATTTCATCCGCTGCTTCGGAGATGCACCGACGAGAAGCTCAAAATCCTCAACATCCTCTCTCAGATCTTCCCGGATCTTTGCAGGGCCGATGTTGGAAAAGGTCATCGTATGGGCGCGGCTTGTGCGAAGGAAGATCAGTTCCATCGCCAGATGCTTGATAAACAGAGGGATCGCCCTCACATACCACTTTTTCTCGTTGGATACATTGTAGGAGATCGTCTCCTCCAGTCGCTCCTTCACGATCTGTTCGTCCATCTGACGACTGACGTTTGTGAGGACCTCCCGGAAGTTCTCCGGCGCCCTGCCTTTCGGCCAGGAGATATTTACTACCGCAAAGAAATTTGCGAGCGTCTCCGAGTCAAAAAAGCTCCGCAGATTGACCGGAAGATTGAGCGCTGCCGGTTTTTTCAGGTTCTTCCCGTCTGTCTCTGTCCGGATGACAGACCATAGAAGTGCTGCTGCCAGGTATTTTGTGATACTGACCCCGTATTTCCGGCACTGTGCTTTTAGATCCGCGACCTGCAGTGTTCCCTTTAAGACCCCCATCTGGTCAAACGGAAGAAATTCCCCACTTACCTGAAGTGCCGGTTCGCTCTCATAGTGGCGTTTCGGTAATTTTCTGTAATAGCGGAGATAATCATCCTCTTTTAATGGAGAAAATTCTTTTTCTTCCGTGATAACCGGAAGATTTTTCTTTAACTCCAGATAATACTCCGTCAGCCGCGAGGCAAACCGGAGAGCTCCGAGTCCGTCTGTCAGCCCATGGAAAACCTCAAAATTGATGCGGTTTCTGAAGTAGCTGACACGAAACGGAAATCTCGCCGCACGATGTGGATCGATAAACCGGCACGGTGCGCTCTGCTCTTTCTCGATCACAGGATCCCGGTCGTTCGTCTCAAAATAGTACCAAAAAAATCCCTTCCGAAGCTTCACCCGGAAATTTTCAAATTCCGGGAGTGTCAGGAGCAAGGCTCTGTGGAGAAGTTCCGGATCCACCGCCTCCTTCAGATTCGCCGAGATCCGGAATACACTGCTCAGATCTTCTCCGGACACCGCCGCAAAAAGTTTTGCCGTGTTGTCCAGTCTCCGCCATGCGGCGCCCTGGATGCGCCGGCGTTTCTTTGTGAATTGCTCCGATAAATTCTTCATTCAGATCCCGCACCTCTTTCAGGATAAAAAAATAACCGGAAAAATAATTTTTCCGGTACATTAGAAGCAGGGGAAGAGGGGCTCGAACCCCCATCTACGGTTTTGGAGACCGCTGCTCTACCATTGAACTATTCCCCTATATTTTGTTGCGCATCACTTAATGCTCCATTATGATAGCATGAAATGTTTTAATTGTCAACACTAATTTGAAAATTTCTTATATTTTTGTATCCGGCACTTCGAGCGAAAAGATCAGCTGCCTTATGCCAACCTGCAGACCGATCCTTTTCCGCTCAAAGCATTACCGCATCCTCCGTACTTTTCCGATCAGATCAGTTGGATCGCCTCTCTCACATTCTCCACCCCGATCAGTCTGATCCGTTTCTCATCCTTTAACTTCTCCAGATTTGATTTCGGGAGCAGACAGCTTGTAAAGCCCATCTTGATCGCCTCCGACACACGCTGGGCCGCCTGGGAGACTCCGCGGACTTCCCCGGAAAGACCGACTTCCCCGAAGATCAGCATCCCCGGATCCACCTCCCGGTTCTTAAAGCTCGACACAAGCGCCATCACAACGGCGAGATCCAGCGCCGGTTCGTTCATCTTCATTCCGCCCGCGATATTCACATAGGCGTCATACCGGCTCATCGCATACCCGCATCGCTTTTCCAGGATCGCGAGTAAAATGTTGATCCGGTTGTAATCGACGCCGTTCGCCGTCCGTCTTGCCATTCCGAAATTCGTCGCTGTCACGAGCGCCTGGACCTCCAGGAGGATCGGTCGCGTTCCCTCCAATGAACAGGCTACCACCGCCCCAGACGCTTCCTTCGGACGCCCGGAGATCAGCATCTCCGACGGATTTAGCACCTCGGAAAGTCCTTTTGCTTCCATCTCAAACACACCGATCTCGTTCGTGGACCCGAAACGGTTTTTTACTGCCCTGAGGACCCGGTATGCGTCATTCCGGTCTCCCTCAAAGTAGAGAACCGTATCCACCATATGTTCCAGCACACGCGGTCCCGCGACAACGCCCTCTTTCGTCACATGGCCGACGATAAAGATCGTGATCCCGTATCCCTTTGCGATCTGCATCAGGAGATTTGTCGATTCCCGGACCTGGCTCACGCTTCCAGGTGCCGACGAGATATCTTCCCGGAACATTGTCTGGATCGAGTCGATGATCACCACATCCGGCTTTGCGCGCTCGATCGCGCTGTGGATCGTGTCGAGATTTGTCTCGCATAAAAACAGAAGATCTCCCGAAATCTCCCCGATGCGGTTCGCACGCATCTTGATCTGCTTTAACGATTCCTCTCCGGAAATATAGAGGACCCGTTTTCCGGCCCCTGCAAGGTTTCTGCAGACCTGTAAAAGCAGCGTCGATTTCCCGATTCCCGGATCTCCTCCGACCAGCACAAGGCTTCCCTTTACGATCCCGCTTCCAAGAACTCTGTCAAGCTCTCCAAAGCCCGTAGGCGTCCTGTCCTGCTCCTCCAAAGAAATCTCCGAGATGTGGACCGGGACCGCCGTCTTTCCGGCTCCGACCGCATTGATCTGTCCGGCCGGCGCTTTTTTCGTCTGGGCAACCGGTTCCTCGACAAATGTATTCCATTCCTTGCACACCGGACATTGTCCGAGCCATTTTGCGGACTCATAGCCGCACTCTTTACAGAAAAAAGCTGTATTTCTTGCTTTTGCCACGATATTCTCCCTGTACAGGAAACGCTCCGAAGTGTATCCCCGGAGCGCTCTGTGATACTGCCGTCCATATCCTGTCCGGACAGTGATTTCTGATTTTCCTATTTACTTGCGAACGATCTTGACCTCTACTTCTCTGCCCTCATTAAGTTCAACAGAAAGGCTCAGTTTACCGCTCATATTTGTCTTCATACCGCCAACGCCAACGCCGTCCTCGAAAACCTCATACTCGCAGTCATCCTCTAACTGTACTGTGATCTGGGCATCCTCAAATCCTTCGACTTTGAATGTCACTGTTGTATCGGTCACTGCAAAATCCTTTACAGCAGTTCCCGGAACAGACTCATAAACGAACATTCCGTTTCTCTCTATCTTTGTGATTTCCTTAAACGTCTTAACTTTATAAAGATCACCTTCGTGCTCGAAGTCTTCTACTTTAGATTTTGCTGCGAGGCTGTAGTTTCCGAAACTTAATGTCCCGTTTGCCTCTGTACGGATCAGTTCGTTGATTACTGACATAATGCTTACTCTCCTTTTGTGTATTTCAACAGAGGGCTTTCTCCCCTTCACTGTTGTAAATGCTGCAGGGATCTGATTACCGGACCAGGTCATCACTGCATCGTCGTGCCTATAATTTTACCACACTGGCGGAAGTTTTTCCAGCAGTTTGTGGATGTCTTGCAGAAAATTTCAGTTCTCCGTCCTTACAGGTGATCTTCACGGAATCTCCCTCCCGGACTTTTCCTTCCAGGACGAGCTCCGCGAGCTTATCTTCAATGAGATTCTGGATTGTGCGCTTCAACGGTCTCGCGCCATATTTCTCATCGTATCCTTTCTCAACAAGGTATTCCTTCACGTCATCACCGGCATTTAAGCGGATAGACATCTGGCTCTTTGTCCGCTTTTCGAGGATATTTAAGAGGATCGTCACGATCTCCTTCATGTGATCCTTCGTCAGCGGGTGGAACACGATCGTATCATCGATCCTGTTTAAAAATTCCGGTTTGAACATCCTTTTCACCTCGTCCATAACTCCGGTCTTCATGCGCTGATAGCGCACTTTCTCATCGTCCTGGGACATGAATCCGAGCTGCTTCGGCGCGATGATGTTCTCAGCACCGGCATTGGATGTCATGATGATGACCGTATTCTTGAAATCAATCTTATGGCCCTGGGAATCCGTGATATGACCGTCATCCAGCACCTGCAGAAGGATATTGAACACATCCGGATGGGCTTTCTCCACCTCATCAAAAAGGATCACAGAATACGGATTTCTGCGGACTTTTTCGCTTAACTGTCCGCCTCCCTCGTATCCGACATATCCTGGCGGGGATCCGATCATCTTGGAAACACTGTGTTTCTCCATATACTCCGACATATCAACGCGGATCAGGGCATTTTCCGTTCCGAACATTGCCTCCGCAAGTGCTTTGCAGAGCTCCGTCTTTCCGACTCCGGTCGGTCCGAGGAATAAGAAGGAGCCGATCGGGCGCTTCGGGTCTTTCAATCCGACTCTTCCGCGACGGATCGCCTTCGCGACGGCAACAACCGCCTCGTCCTGTCCGACCACGCGCTCATGGAGAATGGATTCCAGTTTTAAGAGACGTTCTGTCTCTCCCTCTGCGAGCTTGCTCACCGGGATCTTTGTCCATCCGGAGATCACATCCGCAATGTCGTTCTCGTCCACAGTCAGCTGCCTGCTCTCCTTCTCACTCTCCCACTTTTCCTTCATCTTGCGGATCTTCTCCCGCTTCGAAGCCTGTTTCTTTTTGATCTCACCGGCGAGCTCGTATGCCTCGCTGCGGATCGCGTCCTCTTTCTCTTTCTCGAGCTTTCTGATGTCCTCCTCGAGTGTCTTGATGCCCTTCGGCTCCACATAGACCGTGAGTCTCGTCTTGGAGGCCGCCTCATCGACTACATCGATCGCCTTGTCCGGCAGGAACCGGTCATTGATGTAGCGGGCAGAAAGGCGGACTGCTGCCTTTAACGCCGCATCTGTGATCGTCACATGATGATGCTCCTCATATTTCGGGCGGAGTCCCTTTAAGATCTGGACCGCCTCGTCCTCCGTCGGCTCCTCCACAGTCACCGGCTGGAACCTGCGCTCCAGAGCCGCGTCTTTTTCGATATATTTCCGGTATTCCTCGATCGTCGTCGCGCCGATCAGCTGGATCTCACCGCGGGCCAGGGACGGTTTTAAGATATTCGACGCATCCAGTGCGCCTTCCGCTCCGCCTGCACCGATGATCGTGTGGATCTCATCGATAAAGAGCAGGACTTTCTCCGCCTCGGTCACCTCACTGATCACATTTTTGATCCGCTCCTCGAACTCGCCGCGGTATTTGGATCCCGCAACCATTCCGGAGAGATCCAGGATCACCACGCGTTTTCCGCGGATCGTGTCCGGAACATCACCGGAAGCGATGAGCTGCGCGAGACCTTCGATCACGGCTGTCTTTCCGACGCCCGGTTCTCCGATCAGACACGGGTTATTCTTCGTTCTTCTGCTCAGGATCTGGATCACGCGGCGGATCTCCTTCTCCCTGCCGATGACCGGATCCAGTTTTCCCTCTTTTGCGAGGACCGTGAGATCGCGGCTGTACGCGTCAAGCGTCGGAGTCGCACTCTGTCCGCCCCGCGGCTGGCGTCCCTGAGCCAGTTCCTCTTTTCCTGCGTTTCCATCCTCTCCCATCGCGGATAAAAGGTCGATATAGACCTTCTGGATGTTGATATTCAGTGTATTTAACAGGCGGACCGCCACACAGTCCGATTCTTTCAGTAACGCCATCAGGATGTGTTCCGTCCCGATTAACGGCGCATGGAACCTCACCGCCTCTTTATAGCTGTTTTCCAGCACATGTCTCGCGCTCGGCGTGTAGCCATCGCGTTCTTTGGTGGCTGTGTTCTGATAGGAAGAGACAAGCTGCTCCACAAGAGCGAGCAGTCTGTCGAGCTTCACCTCATTGGCCTCGAGGACCATGGCAGCGGTTCCGCTTCCCTCCTCAATGAGCCCCACCAGGATGTGCTCCGTCCCGATCACATGGGACCCCATATCCTCCGCCGCTTCACCGGCAAGAACGAGCGCCTCCTGGGCTTTTTCCGTATATTGTGCCATCTGTTTTCTTTCCTCCTGATCGATCAGAAATATCCGCAGACCCCGCACCGACCGGTGTCCTGGTTTTTTCGGTCATTTCTGATTTTCTGCAGCCGTTCAGTGCCCTTACAGGCGCAGGCACAAACCTGCTGAACAGTTGCGATTTTCTATCTTTTCTTCCGGAGATCATGCCTCCGGCTCTATAATTTCCGGCAGCCGTTTTCTCAAAAATTCCGCTCTCGCAGCATCCAGCTCATCTTTATCGAGCGGACGGTCTGCCAGACTCAGAAGATTTGCAGGCTGGATCCCGATCATCAGTCCGTAAACGGAACACGGCTCCTTCACCGTCAGGATCCCGTCTGTGATCCCAGTCATGATCTGGGACAGAAATTCCATTCCGTCCTTTCTCGTCAGGCGTCTCGCATATTTTAAGACTCCATACGATTTATAGCATTCATCCGCTGCCTGCACCGGCTTTCTCTGGCGGTATTCCCGGCGCATCCGGCGTTCCTGGGCATCCAGCTCCAGCGCCGCCTTTCGCACGATATCAATGATCTCCTGTTCTGTCTGACCCAGAGTCTTCTGGTTCGAGATCTGGTACAGGGAACCGAAGTTTTCCGCGCCTTCGCCGTAAACGCCGCGGACCTGGGTCCCAAAACGGCCCATATCCGCTACCAGGCTGCTGAAATTTTTGTTTTTCGACAGCATCGGCAGATGAAGGACCACTGCTGCCCGGAGTCCCGTCCCCACATTTGTCGGGAACGAGGTCAGATATCCGTATTTTTCATCAAACGCATAGTCAAACCGTTCTCCGATGTAATCATCGATCCGGTCCGCCTTTTCGTAAAGCCGGTCCAGGGTCAGCCCCGTCTGCAGCGTCTGGATCCGCACATGGTCATCCCCGTTTAAGAGGATCGCCGTGGACTCATCCTCCGACAGGATCATCCCCGTCGGATCTTTTTTCTTCATCACGCTGCGATTTAAAGCCCGCCGCTCTAAAAGTGCAGTCTTTTCCAGATCTCCCATCCTCTCCAGGTGTGTAAACCGGTACTGCATCCGGTCCATGGAGGCGATACCGGTGAGTCCGCCGAGAAGTTTCTCTGAAAGCTCCACACTCTGTTCCTTTGTGAGACGCCCGGGGAACGGGTACTCTTTCAGGTTTCGAACCAGACGGATCCGGCTGTAGATCACATTTGTGCCTGTCTTTCCAGGCATCTCATACCATTTATCCATTCTGTTTCTCCTCTTTTAACGCCCGGATCTCATCTCTGAGCTTCGCGGCCTCCTCGTACTCTTCCCGGCGCACCGCGTCTTTTAATCTCGCTTCCATCAGGCGGATCTTTTCCTCTTTTGAAAGTTCCGGGATATTCACCGGATCCT
>OGDQ01000419.1_pt1 | contig 34343 bp, 24 predicted proteins | sample 1570451 | NCBI WGS metagenome assembly OGDQ01 (sample SAMEA2582171, study PRJEB24529) | metagenome | biome: Human gut stool | place: China | collected 2011 | reverse complement strand
ATTCTGGTTGCCTACGCCCTGCCGAACGTGGACGCCACCCGTCCGGAAGACCTCGGCAAAGATGCTATTGAAGACGCCGTGGCCGACTTTACGGCCAATGAAAGCCGTGCCGTGTTCAAATGGATCAACATGCTGGCCCTTTGCGCGCAGATTTCTCCCATGCTCGGCCTGTTCGGGACGGTGCAGGGGATGGTGGGCGCGTTCGGTACGCTGGCTACCGCCGGCCAGGCGGACCCCACCCAGCTGGCCGGTGACATTTCCGTGGCTCTTCTGACGACGTTCTGGGGATTGATCAACGCTATTATCGCCACTCCGTTCTTCTTCTTCCAGAAGGGCATTGCCAACGCCCAGATTGCCGAATGCGTGGGCACTGTGCAGGAAATGGTGAACACCTCCATCAACGTGGTGAATGCCGAAGCCCAGCTTGCCCGCATCCCCGAAGGCCTGGCCTGATTGCCGGAACAGACGGCCCGGCCCGGAAGCATCCGCTCTGTCGGAACCGGGCCGGAGAACCTCAACGAAATGTAGCTTATGGGTAAGAAAAAAGCTAATGTAGCGCCTGAAGAAGAAAATGGGGAAATGGATATGTCCCCCATGATCGACATGGTTTTCCTCCTGTTGATTTTCTTTGTGGTGAACGCTACGGCCATTACCGTTAAAAAGGATAAGAACATCCAGATGCCTACGGCCAGCAGTTCCGGTGAAGTGAAATCCGCCAACGGCTGCATTGTGGTGAATGTTTATGGGGAAGGCGCGGGCAAGCGGCCGCCCGGCGTAGATCCCAGCGTTCTCTGGTCCTCCGACGTAGGCACCCCGCTCAATTCCTCCGACGAACTCAAGGAATATATCAAGAACCTTGTGGAACGCTTCAAGGACAGGCAGGATTTTGAAACGCGCCTTTATCTGCGCGGCGACCAGCAGGCCCTCTTCAAAGGGTCCCGGGAGGTAATCCGCGTGGCTGCGGAATGCGGTGTCATCAAAGTGATTTTTGCCGTTCTGCCTGCCAAGAATTCCTCTCCTGCAACCAAGGCTGAATAACATTACGCGCTATGGCAAGACATAAAAAACTAGAGGCAGTCGAGGATGAAGATCCCAAGCTGGATATTTCTTCCCTTATCGACGTATGTTTCCTTCTGTTGATTTACTTCATTGTGGCGACTTCCCTGATTCAGGAACGCAAGCTGGATATGTCCATGCCGGGCCAATCCATGGGCGAAAACGCCTCCCAGATTGAGCCGGCGCTGATCCGCATCATCAAGGACGGTACTATTTACTGGGGTAAGGACAACAGCCTGATGATCGACAATGACATGAACAACCACAACCTGGCGACGCTCGTGCAGCAGCTGGAAGCCAAAAAACAGGAGGCCAGCGCTGTAGGCACCAAGCCGGTAGTGCAGTTGTGGGTGGAAGGGGATGTTCCCCACCAGCGCGTTATTGACGTCATGAACGCGTTGACGGAGGCCGGGATTACAACGGTGGCTCTGACCGACCTTAAGAACGACTAAAAATAAATTACCCTTATTTTTTTCATTGACTCTCAGCTTCCGCTCCCCAAGAGGAGCGGAAGCTTTTTGTTATTGACGGGAGAAACGGACGCCCGCATACGGCAGCATTTTGCGGCAAGGAGGGGAAGCCCTGTGGAGAAATCCGGAGCCGGACCATGCCCTTTTTATTGTACGGTAAATGTTCTGGTTGGGATATGCGGTTTTGGCTGGAGCAATACTCCTTTCATAGCCCGGTTCTGAATCCGTTTTTCCCTTTTGTGAAACCGCAGGTGGCGGGCGGATAGCCGTGAATTCTGTCCGGGAACGGAGCTTCAGGAGAAATGTTGCCGTTTTTTTCCAGTATTGCATTCCGTGTCTGGCTGGGAGGAGGAGAGGCAGTCAGGAGATTCGGATTCAGGAGAGTATTGGAAGGGCTGGCTTCAGAAAACCAGTTCATTCACGGGAGAGATGGAAAGAGTATATTGGAAGGAGGGTGCAGCAGAGCAGAGAGAAAGGCGGCTCGAAGCCTTTATCTTATTTGTGCAGTAACAGGAAAATCCTTGTTGATGATTTTCGGGAAGTGATGTTGTTATTAGGAAGTACGGGGAGGAAGTGTATTTTCCCGTACCTCCCGTGGGGAAGAATAGCTGTTTTTTCATGATATTTCCTTTCAACTCGCGAATGGGATTTCATGTTGAAAAAGGAGAACTGAGAGGGGAGGGGTAGCTGTTGCCGGGGAGAAGGCCGGTATGGCTGCGGATGCCGGAAAAATGGAATTCCGGTTGGGCGGACGATATGTTTGCGCCATGTTAAATATGCCTCTGGCATCTTGACAGACGGGATTCGAGGCTCCTTAAGGGCATGATGGAGCAGTAGGCTGTGTTCCACCGAAAAACTTTTGAAGGCGGAAAGCGTGCATTCCTTTGGCCGCAGAGTGTGTAGCAGGGTATTGAAAAAGCAGTATTTTCCCGGCCGGGCGGCGCCGACCTGTTCCAACTCCCGATAAACGAGGGATGGAAGAACTTTCTTGCAAGGATGACTAAAAAGATAAAACTTTCTTCTTTAGAGTTTGACACATCTTGTTAAAATGACGCAATCCATTACAGATAGGTGTATTCCGTGTATTTGCACGGATATTGCGCCTGTTTTATTATCTCTTCTGTTTCAACGAATTTTAAACACATGATCAAATCAAACTATACTACTGCACTGGCTGCAGGCCTGGTTTCCGTGCTGAGTATCGGGGCGGTTCTTCCATCCGGCGCTCAGCATGGCCCGCGCGATTACCAGCGCACGGCCCTGACGGCCATTAAGGAAGGGAAGTGGCAGGAGGCCCTGGATGCCGTGGATCGCTGCATCCGCGTTTATGAACCCCGTATCAAGATGCTGGGGCTGGATGACGGCTTCGGCTGGTTCTATTACCAGAAGGGCGTCTGTCTGGCCCAGCTGAAGAATTACAAGGAAGCTGTGGAAGCGTTCAAGGCTTGTTACACCAAGTTCCCGAGCGCTAAAAACCAGCTCGTGAAAATGGCCCTGTTCCGGGAAGGGGAAAACTACTGCCGTCTTGGGGATTTTGCCAAGGGCGCGGAGCTGCTGGAAAAATTCTTGAAAGAATACCGCAGCGATCCTGTCGCCAGAAACGTCAATGCCGGTGAAGTGCAGGGGCTTCTGGCCCAATGCTATTTCAAGATGTCCCCGCCTGCTTTTGAAAAAGGAATGGAAAACCTTACCTCTTGCGTTACGTCACGCTACAAGGGCCGCCGCATTACGGATGCCGTTATTACCAATGGCTTCCTGGCGATGGTGGATGCCGCTATTAAGACCGGCAAATGCAGTGAGACGGTGAAGTTTGTGGAAAACTACCCTTCCGTGATGAATATCAGTCCCACGCGTGTGGCTTTGTACACTCCGCGGCTGGTGAGCTACGTTGCGGAAGTGCTGGAGAAATCCCGTTCCCTGCTTCAGGATGGAAAACAGAAAGAGTCTGAAGATTATGCTTCCCTGGCGATGGTGCTGATGGGCCTTCTTCCCGATCAGTCCGGAGTAATGGCGGATGCCAATTATTCCCTGGATCGTCTGGGCCGTGCCAACGGGGCCGTGCCTAGCGTGACGGATTTTTCCCATACGCTGGACAGAGCGAAGGTGACAGCCCTGATCGACCAGTTCAACAAGATGAAGGAGGAAGGAAAGGTCATGGACGCTTTTACGTTCAGCTTCATGGGCAACCAGGCCTTGGTGCATGGTTCCCAAAGGGTTGCCCGCGCCGCCTACCAGCTTATCAATGAATCCTACCCGGATGCTCCGGGCAGGGAGGATAACCTGTATTATCTGGCAATGACCACCTGGCAGCTGGGAGAAGCGGACAAGGGAGGCGGGCTTGTGGCGCAGCACCTGAAGGAATTCCCCAATTCCAAGTATGCTCCCATGCTTAATACGCTGTCTTTGGAAGGGCTTCTGAAGGAAAAGAAATTCGATCTCTGCGTTCAGCAGGCGGACAAGGTCATGGAGCTGCATAAGGATGACCCCACCCATAAGTTCTATGAACTGGCCCTGTACTGCAAAGGAGCCTCCCTGTTCAACCTGGGGGCTGCCGACGCCTCCCGTTATAAGGAAGCGGTGCCGGTGCTGGAACGCTTCGTGAAGGAATACCGTGACAGCACTTATCTGAAAACGGCCATGTACCTTCTTGGTGAAACCTACACGAACCTGGGCAATACGGATGAAGCCATCCGGTCCTTTACCAATTACATTGCCCGTTTCCCGGACAAAGGTGAGGCCAATATGGCCGCCGTATTGTATGACCGGGCCTTCAACTACCTAAACCGCAAGAACCCCGGAGACGAAGAGCTCGCCGCGAAAGATGCGAAGGAAATTGTGGACAATTTCAAAGACCACCGCCTGTTCCCGTATGCCAACAATCTGCTGGCTAATCTGTATGCCGGCAGCAAGGAACATGAGCAGGAAGCGGAAGGCTATTTCCTGGCCGCTCTGGAGTCCGCCAAGAAGCTGGGCGACAAGCGTCCCGCTGCGGAGGCCGTGTACAACCTGTTTATTAACGCTACCAAGAAGCCTCTTCCGGTAGAACAGAAGGAAGCCGTGGAAACGGCCAGGACGGCGCGCCGGGACGAGGTCAAGAAATGGTATGACGAGTACTGGAAAGACAGCGACCAGCCCGGCAGCCGCTACAGTCTCCAGCTGGCCGCCGCCGCCATGGAATTCTTCAAGGATGACAAGGAGATGTTTGACCCGGCATCCGTCAAGATGCAGGAAATTATTGTGAGGGAAGGCAAGAAGGACGATCCCAAGATGACCGTTCTTCTGGAAGAAGCCGTCAATTCCTATACCAAGACGTACATGGCCGGCAATCAGGCCCTGGGCCGCAATCTGGATGCCAATGCCATGCGCAACCACTTCTACCGGTTCCCCGGCGTGGACAATGATAAAGACAAGACGCTGAGCGCCATGCTTCGCATGGCCGTTATTGCCCAAACTCAGGAACGGTATGAAAAGGCTCCTGTGGAGACGGACGAACAGCGTGCCGAGAAAGCCGCCTTGGAAGGTCTGGTCAAGCAGCTCTTCGTGGAGCTGAAGCGCGACTTCAAACCTTCCGATCTGCCCCCGTACACGCTTGTGAAGCTTGGCATGCACCTGGCCGGCACTTCCCAGCCTGAAGAAAGCATCGCTTACTTTGATGAAATCCTGGACCCGTCGGAACCTGATCCGGTGCGTAAGAAGGCTCGCATCAACGGCATGTCCAAGTACCGCAAGAATGCGGTCTTCGGGAAAGCCGTAGCTCTGGGGCGCAGCAAGGATAACGCCAAGGTGGACACCGCCATCAAGATGATGAGGGATGAACTGAGCAAGGAAGAATCCAGCTCCAACCCGGACCGCAAAGCCATGGAAGACGCCCAGTACAATCTGGTCAAGTTCACTTCCGCCCGCCAGGACTGGCCGGCCGTCATTGCCGCTGCCGACAAGTACCGCGAAAACAAGACCTATAAGAAGAATCTGCCGGAAGTCCTCTATTTGCAGGGTGAAGCCTACCTGAAGCAGAATGAACTGGACAAGGCGTTGATTAACTTCATGAACATCACGGGTACGTACAAGGGGCTCGTGAAGTGGTCCGCCCCCGCCGTGCTGGCGCAGATGGATACGCTGTGGAAGAGGAATACGATGTCCCAGGGTGCGGGCAAGCAGCCTTCCGACAGGTACGTTGCTTGGAAGGCCGGCAGCCAGTACGTGCAGTTGCTGGATACTCCCGCCAACCGCAAGAAGATGACGGCGGAGGACAGCGCCCTGGTCAATGAGGTGAAGGATAAGACGGCTAAGTTCGGTTCCGATCCTGCCGTCAGCCAGGAACGGGCGGACATTGCCGCCTATGAAGCAGCCGTACGCGCCGCCAAGGGCCAGAAATAATAACAAGAGGTTTAGTAATCAATCATATGAAAGCACTTTCAGTAATAATGGTATTGGCCGGACTGTCCTCCCTGGTTCCGTCCATGGCCCAGAATGCCCAGAATCCCCAGCGCCTGCGCGCCAGAGTTGCCGCACCGACCATCAAGAATGGCCGTCCGACGGATATCTACATTCTTTCCGCCAATGGACCCACGGTCCAGTTTGTGGAGAGCAGGGAATCCCAGGAAGTCCTTCAGCAGATGGCCAGCGCCTTCAAGACGCTGTATATTTTTGAAACGGACGACTTTGTGGATGCCAAGGTGGCTATGGAAAACCGGAAGTACCAGGAAGCCCGCAACAAATTCCACGCTCTGGTGAATAAGTATGCCTCAACGCTTTCCATCAAGGACAGCCTGTCCGCCCGGGCGGCTGTCTATGAACTGGAGTGCGCTATGCGCATGATGGATTGGGCTGGAGTCAAAGGGTTGGCGGCCAAGTTTCCCGTCAGAGGGGCCAATTTGTCCCCTTCCGTCCAGAATGACCTGGAGGTGGCAAAAATCATGGCCTTGATTCCGGATAAGGACTGGAACGGCGTGAAAAGCCGTGCCGGTTCTTTCCTGGCAACCAAAAAGAATGCCACCCGCCTCCAGCAGGCGCGGATGAAATATGCCCTGGGTGCGGCCGCCATGGTGGCCCAGGATTGGAACAAGGCGCTGGATTATTTTGCGGAAGCCCTGGTTTTGCTGCATGGTTCCGATGAAGAACTGGCGTCTGCCTGCGTGGCCCGCTCCCTGGATGCCTACCTGCGCATGCCGGATGTTGTCAAATTCTTTGAGAATCCCGTCGTCTCATCTGCCGTGGAATCCAGGAAGAATAATCCCGAAGCTGTGATTCCGGATTCACGGCTGAAGTCCCGTCCCGCTCCTGTCAAGGAAGCGGCTGCCCTGTACCGTTTGCATGAACTGATGTTCCCGGACAGGAAGCTGCCGGCCAAGTATGACGGTTTTGCGGTTTCCTACAAGCATCCGGCCGCTGTTGCTCCCGCCAAGGCTCCTGACCAGGCTCCCGCACAGCCGCAGAAAAAGCAGTAATAAAGCTTCGCGGCAGGTTGTTCGCCGGCCGATATTTCTTTAATAAGGGCCGTCTCCCCCTTGCAGGGAGGACGGCCCTTATTCTGTATTCCTCCTTGTTTCTGCAGGCGGAAGACTCGCCCGGTATCCCCGGAATGGAAGCCGCACGTACTCAAGGAGAACATGAATAACCCATCAAGTTGGAGCATGCTTCTCTTGAAAGCCTGAAACGGATTCTTTTAAGCCCGTTTCCTGAATGATAGGACTGATGTCAAAGGTTCTGGAACATCCCGGAGAACGGTATTAAGCCGCTGTACGCCGGAAACAGGGGGAACTAAGATGGGCGGCAGGACAAGGGGAGGGGGGACTGCCAGCATCACAGCTGTGCCATGAAAGATGCGGTGCTTTCGTAACGGCATCCGCGTGAGTTCGGAAGGAAAAGCTGTTCGGACAGGGGAAGACTGCCGGGGGGGGGCAGGCGTGAAGAGGGGAGTTACTGGAGAACGGGGGCTTTTTTTACTTCTTCCATCCATTTCCTATACAGTTCCGGAGAAATCTCGGAAGGCTTGATTTCCGAACGTTCGCCCCAGAAAACAGCCGTGTGGAGGATGGGAATGCCGGAGGCCTCCAGATGGCGGTCAATCGCCGCCTTGTGTTCCAAAACGGCATCTTTTTCCAATCCGTGCACCACACCCATGATTTGCGCTCCTCCAAAAACATCTCCGCCCGTTCTCCAATAACAATGGGTCATGCAGATGTGGCGCCCGCATTCCGCTCCTGCCCGGATTTCCATGCCGGAGGGAACCGTCCAATGGAACAGTCCGTTGTATTTGGTAACGGGGCCGTCGTCCGCTTTGGCTCTCACATGTTCCAGAAAAGTGGCGAAACGGCCAATGACCTGCTTCCGGTCCAGTTCTTCCGCCGTGCGGCAGTATTCTTCCGTTCCCAGTCCTTCCCGTGCGGCACGGAGGGACCAGGGATCTTCCACCATTTCCTCAGGCTTGAGCTGTTCCTTGACGGAGAGGAGTACTTTCCATTCCAGTTCGGAGAGAGAGACGGTTTTTGTTTCCTGCATGGAGGCCGGCTCCGGGGTTTTTTCTCCGGGCCTGAGTTCCCTGCGGCGCATGTGCCCCACCCCCAGCGCAAAGACGCCGCGTGCCGGCAGCAGAACATAGCCGTCCGCTCCGATATGTCGTTTCAGGATGCCGCAGTGTTCCTCCGGCGTACCGCACCCCACGGGCACCTTGATCGTGGTCCAGAGCCTGTAGTTGGAGCCGGGGTTGGCCGCATCCGTGTTGCGGAGCACCACATGGCCCGTAAAAGGGTCCTGCTCTTTCATCCAGTCGAAAGCGGCATCCAGGTTCTTTTCCGGAAGGGACCAGGCCACCAGGGCCCCATGGGCCAGCTTGGTCGCCAGCAACGTCTGGCGGACGCGGCGCACAACTCCGGCCTCCATCATGGCTTTCAGCCGCTGGATAACTACTGGGACAGGATGGCCGCATTGTTCGGAAATGGCGTGGAAGGGCCGGCGGCGGAATCCTTTGATGCGGTCTTCCGCCACCAGCAGAATGTCCGTGTTGACGGGATCGTTCGGAGAAGTGGGGATGTTGTTCATGGCGGCGTAAAAAAGGCCGGGCGAGAGTGTCGCCCGGCCCCGGAAAGCCGGATTTGATTTTCAGGCTATTGCCCGGATTGATAGAGGGGTTTGTTGTCGTACCGGGCATCGTAAATGGCGAAGGATTCACGATGCTGGTTGTGGTCGCCCCGGAAGATCAGCCTTCCGCTGTGCTGGCGTTCCAGTTCCATGAGCAGGCTGGCGTCTTCATTCTTGAAGCGGGAGAGCACTTCCGAGTTGACGACGATGACCATGTCTCCGATGGTGTCCCGGTATTTCTGGATGCAGGCGTAAATTTGCCGCTGGATTTCCACGCTCATGGTCATTACGGATTTGACGCGTCCCCTGCCTCCGCAGTACGGGCACGGATCATGAACGGATTCCCGGAGACTTTCGTTGAGCCGCTGGCGCGTCATTTCCATCAGGCCGATGGGCGTGATCTGCAGTACCTGAGTTTTTGCCTTGTCCCGTTTCAGGCGGTCCTTCATGGCCTTGTAAACGGCCTGCTGGTCCTTCCTGTGGCGCATGTCGATAAAGTCCACCACTACCAGACCGCCAATGTTGCGCAGGCGAAGCTGGCGCGCGATTTCATAGGCGGCTTCCAGATTGGTGTCCAGAATGGTCTTGTCCAGGTCCTTGGTGCCCTTGTTACGCCCGGTGTTGACGTCAATGGCGATCAGCGCCTCCGTTTCGTCAATCACCAGGTAACCTCCGCAGGGCAGGAGCACCTGGCGCTGGAAAGCTTCATTGATTTGTTTTTCAATTCCCAGTTCTTCAAAGATGGGCGTGCGTACGGGGAAGTGCTGTATGTGGCGCTTGGCGCGTCGGGAGATTTTACCGGCAATGGCGCGCATGTGTTCCGTGGTTTCCGCGTTGTCGCAGATGATGTTGTCCACGGTGTCCGTGAGGAAATCCCGTGCCGTGCGTTCAATCAGGTCCGGTTCCTTGTACACGCAGACAGGGGCCGGGTTGGCCTCCTTTTTTTCTTCCACGCTGTACCATTGTTCCAGCAGCATGGCAAGGTCACGGACAAAGTGGCGGTAGCGCTGGCCCTGGGCCACCGTGCGCATGATGATGCCCATTCCGTCCGGAACATTCAGTTTCTGCATGATCTGGCGCAGGCGCAGGCGCTCTTTGGGGTCTTCAATTTTACGGGAGATGCCGAACTGATCCGTAAAGGGCATCAGGACCAGATAACGGCCCGCCAGGGAGACGTTCGTCGTGACGCGGGGACCCTTGGTGCCAATGGGCCCCTTGGTGACCTGCACCATGATTTCAGAGCCGATGGGGTAGATGTCCGGGATGTCTTTGGACGTGATTTTACGCTGCTGTTTTTTCGGACGTCCTTCACGTTCAATTTCTTCTAGGCTGGAGTCCAGTGCGGCGGGAAGAGCGTCCCAGAAATGCAGAAAGGCGTTTTTTTCCTGGCCGATGTCCACGAACATGGCTTTGAGGCCAGGCTCAATGTTTTTGACGCGGCCTTTAAAGATGCCGCCTACGATGTTGTCTTCGCCTTCGCGCTCGATGGTGTATTCTTCCAATACGCCGTTTTCCAGAAGGGCCACGCGGCGTTCGAGCTTTTCGGCATTAATGATGATAGTGGAGCCTTCCATGGGATCACAGGATCCAAAGCCGAAGGCCCGTTTGATTTTTTTAAGCATTTTTGTAAACACGGGGTGAGAATAAGCTAGGGTGTGCTATTGCCCGTAATGTTCCCGGTGGACCGTCTCCCGTCAGGAGAGGCTGGAGTGGAAGCTGTAGAGATGGCCGGAAAGGAATCATGCAGGCAGTTGCGTTGATGTGATGCGGCAGTACGGCAGACGCAAAGCCGGAGCGCTTGCTCCGGAGATTCCGCCTTTAGTCTTCTGCATCAGTAACATTGGTGAAGAAGTCCAGTTCCTGGAGGGCTTTCCCGGTACCTTCCGCAACGGCGCTCAGAGGGTCTTCCGCGATGTGGATGGGCAGGCCTGTCTGTTCGTGCAGGAGCTGGTCCAGCCCGCGCAGCAGGGCTCCTCCTCCAGCCAGAACGATCCCCCGGTCCACAAGGTCGGCAGCCAGTTCAGGGGGGCAACGTTCCAAAGTCGTCCGCACGGCGTCAACAATCGTGTTGAGTTGTTCCGTGAGCGCTTCACGCACTTCTTCTGATCGAATCGTCACTGTCTTGGGCAGGCCCGCGACCAGGTCACGGCCCTTGACCTCGATAGAGAGTTCCTGAGGCAGGGGATAGGCGGAGCCGATGCGGATTTTGATGTCCTCGGCGGTGCGTTCCCCGACCATGAGATTGTAAGTTCTCCTCATGTAGGAGATGATGGCGTCGTCCAGTTCATCCCCGGCGCAACGGACGGAACGGCTGTAAACGATACCGGAAAGGGAAATAAGCGCTACTTCCGTGGTGCCGCCGCCAATGTCCACGATCATGTTGCCCGCGGCTTCCTGAACCGGGAGGCCTACGCCGATGGCGGCGGCCATGGGTTCTTCAATCAGATGTACGCGGCGGGCTCCGGCCGCTTCCGCGGATTCCTTGACGGCCCTGCGTTCCACTTCCGTAATGCCGGAGGGAATGGCAATGAGCACGCGCGGCTTGATCAGGTAATACCTGGCCGTGGCTTTTTTAATAAAGTAGCGGAGCATTTCCTCCGTGATGTAGAAGTCGGCGATGACGCCGTCCTTCAACGGCCGGATGGCCGTGACGGAACCGGGGGTGCGGCCCAGCATGCGCTTGGCTTCGTCTCCCACGGCCAGAACCTTGTCCCCCTTGACGGCGACGACCGAAGGCTCGCGCAGAACGATGCCCTGATCCTTGACATTGACCAGGGTGTTGGCGGTTCCCAAGTCAATGCCAATATCATAGGAGAAAAGTTTGACAATTTTCTGAAAGAAAGATGACATAAAAAACTAGTGGATAAAGGCGTAGCCCTGAAACAGCCGGTGGAGGAACGCCTTGCTTTTTCCTTTTCACGGGACTGAAAGCCTGGCACTCGGACCGGGGCTGCGGGATGATCCCGTACAGGGCAAATCGACTATGAAAAAACATACCTTCCAGGTCAAGCGGAAGATGCCGGATGACATATGTATTTGTATTATCTGCAAGGATGTATTATATGAATGAAAGGTGGCGCCGGGGGGCTCCGTATATCAAAATCGCATTCCCCTATTCCATTATGAAAGTCACTACTATCCGAATAACGGCGGCATGCCTGGCCGGCTCTTTTTCTCTTTATGCCGATACGGTTTCCGACCAGGAAGAGGCCGTCTCATCTACGGGAACCTATTCCGTGGCTGGCGCTCTTCGCCTGCCGGAAAACGTAACGAAGAGGGATGTCTACGGCATGAATGTGGGCTGGAAGCTGTTCAAGGGTGGAAAGGCGCCGGAGGAAGCGGCCGGCCCGGATGTCGACGATTCCTCCTGGGAGTCCGTCAATCTTCCCAACGGCATTGAGCTTCTTCCGGAAGAGGCCAGCGGCTGTTCCAACTACCAGGGGCCGGTATGGTACCGGAAAACATTCATTCCTCCCGCCCGGCTGGAGGGGAGGAGGAACACCCTGTATTTTGAGGGCATCATGGGAAAGAGCGAGGTTTGGGTAAATGGAGAGAAGGCCGCGGAGCATTTCGGCGGATATCTTCCCGTGATCGTTAATCTGGACAAGTGGCTGAAACCGGGAGAAAAGAACGTCATCGCCGTGAAGGCTGACAATTCCAACGACGTTTCCTATCCCCCCGGCAAATCTCAGGAGGGCCTGGATTTTTCCTATTTCGGCGGCATTTACCGGGATGTGTACCTCATTTCCACCGGCCCCGTGTATATTACGGATCCGAACGAGGCCAATACCGTAGCCGGCGGGGGCGTTTTTTTCCGGACGGAATCTCTTGATCCCTTCACCCGCAAGGGCAAAGTGGGCGTGAAGGTTCAGGTGGCCAACCAGACGGACAAGGAACAGAAGGTGCGCGTGCAGGCGGTGATGACAGACCCCAAGGGGGTGGATCCTGCCGGGGAGACGGTTCCGCTGGTCATTCCTCCCCGTTCCACAGGAGAAGTGGATATTCCTCTTGTGCTTTCCAACGTGAAACCGTGGTCTCCGGACAATCCCGATTTGTACACGTTGAGCGTGGAAGTGTGGGACGCCGCCGGAGGGGATCAGGCCAAAGATTCGGCCCATCTGCTGGACAACCGTTCCATGAGGGTAGGCGTCCGGACGGTGGAAATGACGGAAAAGGGATTGGTGCTCAATGGGTCTCTGTTTTCTGAAAAACTGATTGGCGGTAACAGGCACCAGGATTTTGCCCGGCTTGGGAATGCGGTGCCCAACAACCTGCAATGGCAGGATGCCGTGAAATTGAGGAAGGCAGGCATGCGCGTAATCCGGAGCGCCCATTATCCGCAGGATCCGGCCTTTATGGACGCCTGCGACCGCCTGGGCCTTTTCGTCATCGTCGCCACACCGGGCTGGCAATTCTGGGGCAGCGGCCCTTTTGCAGACCGGGTGTATGACGATATCCGCCAGATGGTGCGCCGGGACAGGAACCATCCCTCCGTGATGATGTGGGAGCCTATTTTGAATGAAACTCACTACCCGGCGGATTTTGCCAAAAAGGCCCGCGACCTGGTGCATGAAGAATACCCGTACAAAGGGTGTTATACTGCTTGCGACGCGGTGTCTCAGGGCAACCAGCATTATGAGGTTCTGTATGCCCACCCGGCTACGGGGGACAAACACTGGTCTATCAAGGAGCGGAAGAACAACAAACCTTACTTCACCCGCGAATTCGGTGATAACGTGGATACCTGGTCCGCCCACAATTCCACCTCCCGCGTGGCCCGGCACTGGGGAGAAGCTCCCATGATGGTGCAGGCTCTTCATTATCTCAAAACCTCGTTCCCATACACCACGTACGATACGCTGAACGCCGCTCCGGCCTACCATTTCGGCGGCTGTCTGTGGCATCCCTTCGACCATCAGCGCGGCTACCATCCGGATCCCTTCTACGGAGGCATTATGGATGCTTTCCGGCAGCCCAAGACTTCCTATTTCGCGTTTATGTCCCAGCGTCCCCGGAAGACGCACAATAGGCTGGGTTCCGGCCCTATGGTGCACATTGCCAACGAATGCACTCCCTTTTCTCCGGAAGACGTGACGGTGTTTTCCAATTGTGATTCCGTTCGCCTGAGTGTCAACGGAGGGCCTCCGGTGGAAAAGAAGGTGGCATCCTGTCCCGGCGGCCTCAAGCACGTTCCCGTCGTGTTCCCGAAAGCCTGGGATTTCATGGAAAACAAGAAGCTTGCCTCGTCAGGCAAGGAGGGGGCGGTGAAATTGGTGGCGGAAGGCCTGATAGGCGGCAAGGTGGTGACCAGGCATGAAGTCCGCCCGGCCCGGAGAGCGGAAAAAATCCGTTTGACTCTGGATCGGGAAGATGGAGTGGATTTTTACGCCAACGGTTCCGACGTGTTTGTGGTGTTGGGGCTTATTACCCGAACGTTATCATCCTGCCATAAAAAAGATCAAACCGGGTCAAAGTGTCAAGACCATCATCAATATAGCCGGAGGAAACAACCAGGTATTACCCAATGCGGAGAATGGCATATTTAATCGAGATTGAATTTGTATGGATGTGAATCATGATTTCGGAAAGTAAAGTGTTCCCAATAATGAACATACGATTTGCTAACGTTGAATAATACCCTACTCCTGTTTTTTGCGGTATTATCCGTCCTCTGTTTGGCTGGAGGCTATTACGCCGATGGAATTTGCATTTGGCTATCCTTCTTGACATTATTGGTTTGGCCGATATTGGCAGGGAATCTGTTGTTAGTGGCAATACAATTATTCACGAAGACGAAATGGAAAACTATAATTCCCTTGTTAGCGATCCTGCTTCATACGGATTATCTGTTAGCCGTTTATCAACCCCTATATTGGAATGAACCGACTGCATCCGAACAAGAAGGAACCCCGCTGACTGTAGTCACCAACAACGCCAGCCATTTCTATTGGGACAGAAAGTACACCATGAACGAAGCCGCCGCTTATATCAAGAAGCTACAACCCGATATCGTCTGCTTCCAGGAAGCTCCCGGTGACGGGTATTATCATCGGGACAGTATCCGGTACGCTTTTGATTATGTACTGTATAAATATATCAGCCGCCGTACGGACCATTTACCGACTACGATCTACAGCCGTTATCCGATCCATTCGGTAAAAGCGCTGTATTATAAGAATTCCAGTAATATGTCGTTAATCGCCGATGTAAGAATAAACAACCAATACATCCGCGTGATCAACAACCACTTCGAGACAACAAGTGTCAATGCTTATCGTGGTATCATAACTGCTCCCGGCAAGAGTTTAAAAGTCCGTGCAAAAGCAGTCAAGGATTTGGTATTGAAAATGAAAAGTAACTATCAGAAGCGAGCAGAACAAGCCGATACGATTCATGCTGAGATAGAACGCTCACCTTATCCGGTGCTGGTTTGTGGGGACTTTAATGATACACCGGCTTCTTATACATATCATCGAACGTGCGAGGATTTGGTTGACGGTTTTCGTGATTGTGGAAGTGGTTATCAATATACGTTCCGGCAGTTATACAAGCTCTGGCGGATTGATTATGTTTTTTATTCGGGATCGTTGAAGGGTCGTGAATGCTATTCTCCGGAGACATCTTATAGCGACCATAATATGGTGGTTTGGAAAGGAATGTTTTGAAAGTAAATATTATATAATAGTGAACATTCAATTTAGAAGTGCTATTTTACAGTGTGTCCAGCATGAAACAACTGCCCCAGCGGCAGGGGTTCATAGTCCCTGAGAGAGTAGTACCAATGGCAGTTTCTTTTGGAAAATGCAACTATCTCATTGGAAAGAGGCTCAAAACTCAATAGCTTGAATCCACCAATCATTTTAATTTTTTCCAAAAGAGCCTAATATGTTATTTATTTTTTGAATTACTTAAATAATAAACAATAAGTATTATGGCTTAAGCATTAGATCTATATTTTTGTATATGAAAGTTCTTATTATAAATGTAAATTGCGGTCATGGTAGTACAGGTGTTATGGCTGTAGAAATTGCAGAAATGCTAGAGAGAATGAACCACCAGATATTTATCGCATATGGCCAAGGTTCAACAGATTTTAAAAAATCGTTTCGAATAGGCACTCCTTTAGAGAACAAAATACATGGACTTTGGAATGCTCGTATACTCGGAGAAGAAGGTACTGGAACATATTGCGGTACAAAAAAATTTCTTGAATGGGTAGATGGGTTTAAACCAGATGTGGTTCATATTATGACTTTACATAGTAACTTTATTAACTATAGGTTGTTGTTTAATTATCTAAAGGAACGTCAACTTCCGGTTGTATGGTCTCTATATGATTGTTGGCCATTCACGGGTAAATGTACTCATTTTGCAGAGGTTGGTTGTAGAAAGTGGATGACTGCTTGTAAGAATTGTCCTCAGTGGAAAAGTTCTGGACCTCATACTTGGTTATTTGATAAGTCAAAAAAGATGTTCAACCAAAAGAAAGAATGGATTGAAGGATTGAAGAACCTTGATGTTATTACTTGTTCTAATTGGCTTGATGGCGAGGCTAGACAATCTATTCTTATGAACGCTAATTTTCACATGATATACAATTGGATTGATATGGCAAAATTCAAGGAAGATCATGATGACACAATCTATGAGAGATATGGTTTAGACAAAAATAAAAAGATACTAGTTAGTGTTAGTGCTGGATGGGATGATAGAACAACACGTTACGCAGATGCTTTACGCTTATCAGATATTTTGACAAAAGATTATCAACTTGTAATTATTGGAACAAAAACATCTGAGCGAGAACTTCATGATAACATGGTTCATATTAATTACGTTAATGGTACTGCTGAACTTTCTAAATTATATTCTTGCGCTACCGCTTTTGTCGGTTTCTCTGTAGAGGATACATTCGGAAAAGTGTTTGCAGAAGCTATGCTTTGTGGTACTCCTGCTGTTGTTTTCAACGCTACAGCCTGTCCTGAAGTTGTAGGTGACACAGGTTATGCGGTGGAGAGACATGACGTAAAGGCTATGTTTGAGAAGGTCAAGGAAATAGTAAAAAATGGCCGTGAGTATTATAGTGAGAGATGTAAGCAACGTGTGTACGATCGATATACGATGGAATCTAATGTAAATAAATATATTCGGATATATGAAAATGCTTGTAGATAAGAGATATTAGACAAACTTGTAGAGTAAGTGAGAGCCAGTGAGTGTCTCCGCATGAATATAGATATGTGCATCAGTGCTGACGATCAAAGTCAGTGTATGCTTAATGCTCATTTCTGAAGCATGCCAACTCGTACTCAAAGTAGCACTATGGGCAAGGTAGGAGAGATCTTCGTCTTCGATATGGGGTAACCAGTCAAGATTTTTCGATTTGGTAAAGTGTATGATTCTCTCTCCGGGGTTAAAGATATTAAAATCAAGTTTTCTGGCCTATGTGATGGTGAGAACTTTTCGAGGAATTCCTAGCTATTAAGGAGAATACTGCATCAACACTTCATCCCACGATTATGGTTGTCAAGGTATGCGAGTATCCATACGAACTCGCCCTTCGGAACGAGATTGAGCTCTATGAGATTTCTGAATCTTTTGACGATATAGCTATTATCAAGAAAATGAAAGAGATTGTTCCTGAGTATAAGAGTCAAAGTTTAAAGTATTAAGTTTTATATAAGTAATTATTACCGAATCGTTATTACTATGGCAGCTACTAACCAAGGTAGAAAAATAGTAAAAAATACCATTATACTATATATTCGCACATTACTTGTAATGGCTATTACCTTATTTACTTCTCGTGTTGTCTTAAATGCACTCGGAGTGGATGACTATGGTATATATAATGTAGTAGGTGGTCTAGTTGCTATGTTTGCTGTATTAAGCAGTTCTTTGTCAAACGCGATAAGTAGGTTTATTACATATGAATTAGGCCATGGAGATAAGGATAAATTGAGAATAATTTTCTCCTCAGGTGTAAATATCTTGCTTGGCATATCTATTCTTATAATAATTGTAGGTGAGGTTATTGGTATTTGGTTTCTTAATAATAAAATGACAATACCTTTAGATAGATTATATGCAGCCAACTGGGTACTTCAGTTCTGTTTACTAACCTTTTGCATAAATCTTGTTAGTGTTCCTTACAACGCTGCCATTATAGCACACGAGCGTATGTCAGCTTTTGCATATGTTAGTTTGCTTGATGCTGCATTAACGCTTGGAGTCGCATATCTTATTTCAGTTTCACCATTTGATAAGCTAATTTCCTATGGATTTCTGCTTATGATGATCAAACTTATTATAAGGCTCATATATGGCATATATTGTAAAAAAAAATTTGAGGAATGTTCATACAAATATGTTTATGACAAGATAATCTACAAAGAGATGATAAATTTTGCAGGTTGGAATTTCTTCGGTAATACTGCATATCTTTTAAACACGCAAGGTGTCAATATGCTAATGAACGTATACTTTGGCGTAGCTGTTAATGCAGCTCGTGGAGTTGCGGGGCAAGTTAGTGCTGCGGTATCTATGTTTGTAGGCAACTACATGACAGCTGTAAACCCTCAAATAACAAAATCTTATGCGTCAGGAGATTTAAACTATATGCACGAGCTGATAGCTCAAAGCTCAAAATTTTCAGGCTATCTGTTTTTGTTTTTTGCTGTCCCTGTTGTTCTTGAGGCTGATGGAATATTATTTTTATGGTTAAAGACTGTACCTGATTATACCGCTATTTTTCTTCGCATTACTATTATATCAGCATTTTTGGATACTGTATTCTCTTCTGCTATGGTAACCGCAGTAAACGCTACAGGAAAAATTAAAAATTACCAAATATGGATGACGATATTTGGTTGCTCTGTTTTTCCTCTATCTTGGTTAGCATTTGAGTTCGGTGCTGCTCCTTGGGCTACATATGTAATTTACGGATTGGTATATGGATTCTTGATTTTCGTGCGTCTGTATTTTTTAAAGAGATTGATAAATCTTAATATTAAAAAATTTATATCAAATGTCGTGCTTCCATATATACCGATTGTTCTCTTTGCTTTTGCGATCCCTAGTATCCTTTTATTTGTGATGCATGATGGTCTTCTAAGATTACTCTTTATATGTTTCTTAAGCGTCATATCCACTGGTGTAATAGTTTATAATATAGGCATGAATAATAATGAAAAACAACTTATAAAAACAACTATTGATAATAAAATTAAAAAATATGTCTATCGTCAATGTATTACGTAGTATATATTATACTGTTTAAAAGAAACCTCTTGTTGCAAATATATCTTATCTATATCCAAACAGCCAATTAAAAGCTAGGAAAGTTATTATTACAGGTGGAGGAAGAGGCCTTGGATGTGCCATGGCAAAGAAATTTGTTGCGGAGGGTGCAGATGTGCTTATAGCTGGTAGAAATGAAAATATGCTAAAGCGAAGTGCTGAATCAATTGGTTGCAAATATCTTGTTCTTGATGTTCAAAACACTAGTTCTTTTGACTCATTTATAGAAAAAGCATCAACAATGTTAGAAGGATTAAATTGTTTGGTGAATAATGCAGGTATTTCTCTGCATGAACCAACCTTTATGGATGTGACTACTGAATCGTTTGATTCTCAATATAACACAAACTTAAAAGGTGCATTCTTTTTAACTCAAAGTTTTATTAGGTATTGCCAAAAGAATCATGATAATGAAACTAAAAATATTCTTTTTGTTTCTTCAGAAACAAGTATGACTGTTGATGAGCGTCCGTATGGTCTTACCAAAGCCTCTATTAATAGTTTAATTCAGGGTTTAGCTTATAGATATGTAAAGGCTGGCTACAGGATAAATGCGATTGCTCCAGGTATCACTGTTTCGGATATGGCAGGTGGTGTAGGTTCTGAAGATATAAGCTTAATGAGTAATCCCACTGGAAGATATTATTTGCCTGAAGAAGTGGCAGAAATAGCTTGCTTCTTACTTTCAGATGCTTCAAATTGTTTAAATGGCCAAATACTGGTATGCAATGAGGGGCGTACTATCAATGCAAGATGGAAATAAATCAACGATATCATGAATAAGAAATATTATACAGACGAACGCGCTGTACAGATAATACTTTACCTTTTGAAGGCTAATGGAATTAAGAAAATAGTAGCATCTCCTGGTACTACTAATATTACATTTGTGGGTAGTGTACAGCAAGACCCTTGGTTTGAAGTGTACTCTTCCGTTGATGAAAGATCCGCAGCTTACATAGCTTGTGGATTAGCAGAGCAAAGCAGAGAACCTGTTGTTTTAACTTGCACAGGTGCAACTGCATCTAGAAATTACTATTCTGGGCTTACAGAAGCATTTTATAGAAAGCTTCCTGTTCTTGCAATTACTTCTCATCAGGGGGTTGATTGTATTGGTCATCTGGGTGCACAGAATATTGATAGAAGGCAATTGCCTAATGATATAGTTAAATTATCTGTAGAAATCCCTTTTGTTGAGAATGAGCGTGAAGAGTTTTTAGCAACAATAGAAGCAAATAGGGCGATTTTGGAACTTCGGAGAAATGGTGGCGGGCCTGCACATATTAATCTTTATACTCATTATAGCACTAATTTCAGTGTTAAGGAGTTGCCATCAGCTAGAGTCATAAGGAGATATGAGGATGGTGACGATATGCCAGAACTACCCCAAGGCAGAATTCTCATAACATTGGGGTCTCATCTAAAATTTACAGAAAAGGAAGTAACAGCAATTGAGAATTTCTGTAGTACATATGATGCAGCTGTGCTTTGTGACCATTCCAGTGGATACTATGGTAAATATCGAGCACAAATGGCATTACCATTTTGCCAGTCTCTGCTTAAATCAAAGGTCAGAAATCACGATTTGTGTATAAATATTGGCGAAATTACAGGTGATTATTCTATGCACACGAACTGTAACGATGTATGGCGTGTTAGTAGGGATGGTGATATTAAAGATAAATACGGAATGCTTTCAAAAGTATTCCAGATGAGCGAAGAGCAGTTCTTTTCATACTATGCTCCTACTTCAGGGAATAAACATTCATATATAGACGAGTGCAACGTAGAGTATGATGCTGTTTATGCTTCTGTTCCTGATCTTCCATTTGGTAATCTTTGGTTAGCCCATAAGTTATCTCCAAGAATTCCATCTAATTCGGTGATGCATTTTGGAATTCTGAACTCTTTGCGATCATGGAATATGTTTAAATTGTCAGAAGGAATTGAAACCGCTTGTAATGTGGGTGGCTTTGGTATTGATGGAGGTCTGAGCGCATTGATTGGTGCATCATTGGTTGATAAAGAAAGACTTTGTTTTGGTGCTTTTGGAGACCTTGCATTTTTCTATGATATGAATTCACTGGGCAATCGTCATGTTGGCAATAACTTAAGAATCCTGTTGATAAATAATGGCTGTGGAACAGAATTTAAATTGCGTACACATCCATGTTATGCGTTTGGTGAAAATGCGAACAAGTACATGGCGGCTGCTGGTCATTATGGGAGTAAATCTGGCAAACTTGTAAGACACTATGCCGAAGACCTTGGGTTCAAGTATTTGACTGCATCAGACAAGGAGGGTTTTATGAACGTTATAGACCAGTTTGTGGATCCAGCTGTTTCTCAGTCAATACTTCTGGAAGTCTTTACCGATTGCCAAATGGAAGATAAAGCATATTTTATGATACGCCATTCAATAAGTGATGGGCAAGGAAAAGCTAAGCAGATGATTAAGGGTGCTATTAATTATATCTTAGGAGAAGATGGCATGAATACGATTCATAAATTAGTCAAACGATGAATATAGCAATTTTAACACATCCTTTAGGTGCAAACTATGGCGGTATACTTCAAGCTTACGCTCTAACCACTGTATTCCGCCAAAAAAAGCATGATGTTTTTGTTCTCAGGAGAGATCATTGCATGCCATATACCAAGCGAATATTAAAGCAGTTGATGATATTATTGCACCATCCTAGATATAATAATCCCAAATACAAAAATCTTCGACAATTTGTAGCCACTAAGATCACGGAATCTCCAATCTTGTATACTTCTGTAGAAATGACCGAATATATTAGGAAGAATAAAATAGATTATGTGGTAGTTGGCAGTGATCAGGTTTGGCGTTCAGATTTCGCGATGGGTTATGGCTTTAATTATTTTCTTGATTTTGTTCCTGACAATGTAAAACGTGCATCGTATGCAGCATCATTCGGTTTGTCGAAGTGGGGATATACTAAAGAACAAAGTCAACGTATCAAAGAGCTTCTGAAAAAATTTACATCTGTATCCGTACGCGAATACGATGGGCAGAAGCTTTGTAAGGATTTCCTTGGGCATGATGTTGATGTTGTCCTTGATCCAACAATGTTATTGTCTCAAAAACATTATGAGGAGATAACAAGCTCTCGATTAGTTGAGGACAATTACATATATATTTATTGGTTAGGTGGTGAAAAAGAGAAAAACGAAATATTGAAGCAATTTGAAGGCAAACGTATAGTAGATATCTCCTTGAGGCATGGCGAACCGTTATGCTCTATTGGTGACTGGTTATCTTATATCAGATACGCAGATATAGTAATTACAGATTCTTTTCATGGGTGTGTCTTCTCAATGCTTTTTCATCGACAATTTGTTATGCATGTAAATATGTCTGGCGGTTTTGGACGAATAGAGTCTTTGTACAAATTGTTCGGATTAGAATACAAACTCACTGATATTTACCAAGACGTTGACTACAATCTTTTTGAAGGTAGACTTGAAAAATGGCGAAAATATTCCATTAACTATATAGATTCATTATGACAATAACCTTCTTTGCAAATTTCATGAACCATCATCAGCTCCCGTTAAGTCTTGAATTGATAAAACTACTTGGTGATGGTAACTACCATTTTGTGGCATTTGAACAAATACATGCCGAACGTAGCAAGATGGGCTATGAGGATATGAATGCAAAATATCCTTTTATCATACGTGCCTATGCTAGCGATGAGGAGTGGCAGAAGGCTTTGGATCTTTGCAGAACGTCAGATATTACCATTATTGGCAATGCACCTACTAAATTTAGGGATATACGATATAATAGCAACAAGCTCACATATTTATACCGTGAACGATTGTTCAAGAATGGTACATGGCATAGATTTTACCCACCAACGGCATTAAAACTATATAAAGATTATACGAAAGTAAGAAACAGAAATGTGTATCTGTTAGCGGCTAGTGCGTATGCTTCTTTCGATTTGCAGTTGTGTGGCTTTAAGAAAGAGAAGTGCTTTAAATGGGGATACTTCCCTGAATTATTACCACAAGTAAAGAAGAACTTTGATAAACTTCGAATCATGTGGTGTGGCCGAATGCTGTGGTGGAAACATCCTGAAGATGCAGTTGAAGTTGCTTTGTATCTTCGTAGTAAAAAGATCCTGTTTGAGATGCAGATTATTGGAGATGGAGAGAAGAAGGAATTTATAACGAAAATGGTTCATGAGAACAATCTTGAAGATTCCGTTTTTCTTTACAATTTTATGTCTCCTTCGGACATTAGAAACGTAATGAACGAATCTAATGTTTATTTATTTACAAGCGGTAAGCAAGAGGGCTGGGGTGTTGTTCTTACAGAAGCCATGAATAGCAGTTGTGTCGTGATTGCAAACAAAAATGCAGGAAGCACTCCATTTTTAGTTGATAATAATTCTAATGGTTTCATATATGATGGAACTATCAGTTCATTACATACAGCTGTAGACGCATTATTGAAATGTGACATGGAGGCATTGAGCACTTCCGCTTATTATACAATAGTAAATACATGGGCGCCAAATGTTGCAGCAGAAAATCTTGTTGTGACCTCTAGACACCTATTGGAGGGTGGAAAAAACCATGTTTTAAATGGACCATGCAGTTTGGTTGAATAAGTTTATGAAGTGCGCAAAAAAATCGAGTTTCTTGCTGTCTTCATGGCTGGTGGAAAGGGAATCTGATTAAAGCCTATCTGTCTTACCAAAATTTTGATATCTAAGGGTATACAATTGTTCTCTAAAAGAAATTGTGGATCAATTCGAGGGTGTAGGCTGCCTTACAATATTATTAGGCAGAATGATACAATGCAAGAGTAATAACCTTAATAATGTAAATAAATTTTTAAAATATGTTTTCGCAATATTTTATAATATTTCTCTGTTTATTAGGCTTTTGTCTTTACAGAACAGATTCCCCTAAAGGTCTAAAAAACTATATCATTTTTTTAATGATTATATTTACATTACAATCTGGTTTACGTGATTTTTCTATAGGTTCTGATACGGAAAGCTATGTAAATCAGTATGATAAAGTCTTTAGTACAACTTGGGATCAAATTTTTCAGAATTTTCACGATGTATATCAAAATAACGAAGGAAAGGATGCAGGCTATCCTCTATTTCAAAAAATCCTAAGTTATTTCTTACCTTCAGCACGATGGTATCTTATGTTCGTTGGTGCATTTTTCTTTACTTCCTTAGGTATGTTAATGAGTTGTTTCTTGAAAACAAGGACAGAAGTTTTTATTAGTGCCGTGTGGTATCAAGCTATGTTTTATAGTTTTTACTCGCTTACCGGTGTTCGACAAGTTTTAGCTACCGCATTTGCATTCTGGGCTGTATATAGTGTAATAAAGAATAAACATTGGGGGTATTTTGTTGGGTTATTAATTGCAGGTTCTTTTCTGCACAAGTCAGTACTTGTAATGCTACCTACATTTTTTTTGTTCAAGGATGTTTTAAAACCGAAATTGACAATTCTTGCCAGTTATATAGTATTTCCATTTATGTTTGCTTTCGGCAGAATCGTGTGTAGTGCTATGGTGCTTATTTCAGGGTCAGATGTTTATTTAATGTACTCAGAATCTGATTATGCCGCCCAAGGAGCACAAGTCTTTGCAACAGGTCTAATTGGCATGAGTTTCCTCACTCTTAATAAATTACAAGCAATGAAAAAAGAATTGTTAAACCATTATCTTGTTTATATGCTTGCGATAGCTGTTGTGTTCACTCCTCTTGCATGGGTTGATCCGTCACTGATGCGTGTTACTCAATATTTCTCATTGTTTACGCTATTCCTTATTCCGTATCTATATAGGTGCTTTGGTTATAATAAAAAGAGTTTTAAGATCTTCTTTATTCTATTATGCTTAGCCATTGTATATAGACATGACTTTCCCTATTTCATATCGTGGTAAATTTTACAAATACATATATGCTAAATCTCTTTTATATAACCAATCGCCCTGTGATTGCTACTATTGCTCAGGAGGCTGGTGTTGATCGAATTTTTATCGATATGGAATATATCGGTAAAGATGCAAGGCAGGGTGGTATGGATACTGTTCAGAACCATCATACCGTAACTGATGTTGCTAATATACGTGAAGCCTTGACATCATCCGAACTGTTAGTACGTGTGAATCCTATTCATAATAAGACTGCAAATTTTGAAAGTAGCGAAGATGAAATTCTACGAATCATCGATGTCGGAGCAGACATTATCATGTTGCCTATGTACAAGACTGTGGCAGAGGTAGAACGTTTTCTGAAGGCGGTCGATGGCCGAGCAAAAACTATGTTACTAGCCGAGACTTCAGAAGCTTGTGCTATGATGGATGAAGTCTTGAAAACCCAGGAAGTTGATGAACTCTACCTCGGTCTTAATGATCTTCATTTGGCATTAGGCATGAAGTTCATGTTTCAACTTTTGGTTGATGGTACGGTCGATAAACTTGCCTCAAAGATTAAAGCAACTGGCAAGCCTTTTGGTTTTGGAGGTATTGCACGTCTTGGATATGGAATACTTCCAGCAGAACGTATCATTACGGAACATTATCGTATAGGTTCAACTAGAGCTATTTTAAGCCGTAGTTTCTGTAATGCTGATAAGGTAGAGAATGTGGAGGAAATACATCAAATTTTTATGAGCGAAGTGGCAAAGATTCGTGAATTTGAAAATTCACTATTGAACTATACCTCTGAGCAGTTTGATGAAAATCGTTTGGAAACAATCTGTTTAACCAACCAGATAGTTGAAGCAATTAGCAAAAAGTAAAACTACAATAATGACAAATAAGAAAGTCAAAATATGTGCATTGACCACAATATCTAAAACCATGGATTGGTTTATTGTAGATTCGATGAGAAACCTCAGCAAAAATGGATATGAGGTTACACTCATTTGCAATATGGAGGAGGGTTTCAATGAGCGTAATGAGGATTATGCTCATTGTATCAATTTACCAATGAGCCGTGGTGCAAGTCTTGGTGATATGATCAAGATGCCTTGGAAGCTCTACAAAATTTTCAAAAAGGAGCAATTTGATGTCATATACTATACTACACCAAATGTATCAATGTATGCTGCCATAGCAGGTGTTTTAGCAGGTGTTAAATGCCGATTCTACAATCAGTGTGGCTTGCGCTATGTGTCATTTGAAGGAAAGAAGAGAAGTGTATTTAAGTTTATAGAGAAATTCACTTGCATACTGTCCACTACCATACGCGAACAGAGTCCTATGAATCGTCAGTTTGCTATTGATGAAGGTCTCTGTCCGGCTGAAAAAATTTCTGTTGTGGGAATCGGTGGTACTACTGGTGTTGAGCTGAAGTCTTGTGACAGTTTTGATGCTACAGGGACAAAGCGAACACTAAGGAAAAAGTATGGAATACTTGAAAATGGTTTCGTTTTTGGATATGTAGGTCGTGTAAATGCTGATAAGGGTATCAACGAATTGATTACGGCATTCTGTGAGTTGCAGAAACAGTATGATGATATTTATTTGGCTCTTGTAGGCATGATTGATGATATAAACCCAATAAAGTCTGAAAATATGAAGATCGCGCAGGAGAATGATCATATTTTTCTCATAGGTAATGTTCCACCATCTGAAGTATACCCACACATGTCGATGTTTGATGTACTCACTCATGCTACATATCGTGAGGGATTCGGTAAGGTTCTTCAGGAAGCAATGGGTGTGCGATTACCAATCATCACAACTAATGTTCCCGGACCATCAGAGGTTGTTGAGAATGGAGTGAGCGGTATTTTGTGTAATGCTATGGATGCAGAAGATTTAAAGGAAAAGATGAAATTGATTTATACCGATAAGGATTTGCGAACTCGAATAGCTAAAGCTGGTAGAGAGCGTGCCGAAAAGTATTTTGATCGCCCTATTATGCTTAACAATATTTTGGTTGATATGAATAAAACTTTAGGCTTAGATTAATATAAGGTTATGAAATTGAGTATTATATTACCCATCTACAATGTAGAGGCATACCTTGAAGAATGTGTCAATAGTATTCTGATGCAATCATACAGAGATTATGAAATTATTTTGGTTAATGATGGTTCGATAGATGGCAGTCCTAAACTTTGTGATGAACTGGTTGCAAAACACGATTGCATAAACGTGGTTCCTCAAAAACAAGGAGGTCTGAGTGATGCTCGTAACTATGGAACAGCCGAGGCGACAGGCGAATACGTTGTTTATATTGATAGTGATGATTTTATAACCTCACCAGACTTTTTATCAAAGATTGCTGAGAAATCAAAGAGTGGAGCGGATCTTATATTATACAAATATGTTAAATATTTTCACGAATCAAAGAGAATGGATACTTGCAGGTATTCGTATGCATCAGCAATATGCGAAAGTAGTTATGCTGGTAAGATTCGTAAATTGGTTGAAGCTGATGCGTTTTATGGAATGGCTTGGATTAAGGCTGTTAAAAGAAGTCTCATAGCAGATAATAATATCGGTTTTGAAGTAGGTCTTCTCGGTGAGGACATGGAGTGGAATTATCATATTATATTCCATGCTAAGAGTATGGAATTAATTGATGAGTCGTTCCTAGCTTATCGTCAAAGAGAAGGCTCAATTACATCTACACACAAGTTAAAGAATATTACTGATTTCATATACATACTTGAAAAATGGTCTAAACGTGTTACAGAAGAGGTAAAAGAGGAAGAATTAAAGTTTGCACTTTATGGCTCATTAGCTAAATACTATAGCAATCTTTTAGTAGCATATTCAAGATTGAAAGACCCTAACAAGAAAAGCTGCAAGAATCGTATTAAAGCATTGGTTTGGCTTTTCAAGTATAGTATGAGTAAGCGTCCGAAGTCTGAGGCAAAGATTTATAATCTATTGGGATTTAATATGACAGTTTGGGCACTTCAACTTTTAGACAAAATAAAGAGGTAAACGAATATGGCAGAGAATAAACTCCCTAAAGTACTCGCAATATCACTGAGTACATGGAGAAAAGATAGCGGAATTCACACTCAGACCGACCTCTTTAAGTTTTGGAATCCTGAAAAGGTTGCACAAATTTATTTGAAAAGTGATCTTCCGAATACACCAGTCTGTACACGATTCTTTCAGATTGCGGAAAATAGTATCATCAAGAGTGTTCTGAATCGTAAACCTGTGGGCAGGGAAGTCCAGAATGGTGGAGAGGCTAATGCATATGAAGCAAAAGCTGCTGAAGCAGAAAAGAAGATGTATGCTAAGGCACACAAGAAGAAGAATTGGTTTATGACTGTTATGCGCGAAATTGTATGGTCATGCGGATGTTGGAAGACAAAAGCACTAGATAAGTTTGTACAAGATGTTGATGTTGATGTTTATTTTGTTCCTATCTATCCGGTTGCATATACAGGATGGCTACAGTGGCATATTATCAAGAAATACCCCAAACCATACGTTTGTTATCTTGCAGATGATAATTATTCTTATCAGGCATGTGGCAAGAATGTGTGGGCATGGATTCATCGATGGATGTTGAGACGTATTGTAAAGAAACTGGCAACCAACTGTACGGAGATGTTTACAATCACCAAAACAGAAGGGAAGGAGACTGATGAATGTTTCGGTACCAAGTCCATAGTCCTGACCAAGGGAATAGATTACTCAAAACGGACCTTTGATGGACGCGCTCCTCACACTCCAATTCGTATGGTTTATACGGGTAACTTACTGATTGGACGTGCGACATCACTTTGCGCTATCAGTAGAGCATTGAAGGAAATCAATAAAGATGGTGTGAAGGTAACATTTGATATCTATACGCCAACAGTATTGGATGGTGCTTCAACTAAGCTATTGAATAGTAATGGTTGTACAAAGCATGCATTTGTGCCCAAAGAGCAGGTTGCAGATATTCAAAAGAATGCTGATATTGTTGTTTTTGTTGAATCGCTGGAGAAAGATCACAAATATGATGCTCGTCTTTCGTTCTCAACAAAGTTGACGGATTATTTTGCAAGTGGCAAGTGCATCTTCGCCATTGGAGATAAGGCTATTGCTCCTATTCAGTATTTGGAGGAATATGATTGTGCTATTACATGTAGTAATTATGGTGATGTGGAGGGGCAGTTACGTAAACTGATTGATAATCCTACAAAGATTACAGAATACGGACGAAAGGCATTTGATACAGGTCGCTTGAATCATGAAGAAAGTAAAGTGAAGGATACTTTTGTTTTAACACTTTGCAAGGCTGCACAACAAAAGAGGTAAAGAACATGAAAGCAAAATATCAAGAAGAAAAAAATACCATCATCCGTGAACTAATAGCTATCGGTGTTCCTGAAAATCAAGCAGAAATCGTAGGTGACTGTTTTGCTGTTGCTGATGCGTGGGGGGTAACATCACATGGTATCAGGATTCTACCTTCACATATCGATAGAGTCAAAAGAGGTGGGTATAATCTCAATCCTTCCCTAAATATCGTTCGTCAGACTGCGGCTTTTGCTGTAGTTGATGGTGACAATAGTTTTGGTCCTGTGAGTGCAGATTTCTGTATGCATCTGGCTATGAAAAAAGCGAAAAAGGTTGGTATCTATCAGGTGTTCTGTAGAAACAACAACACTATGGGGCCTGCTTTCTACTATCCGTTAAAGGCTGCTGAAGAAGGATTGATAGGTATTCTCTTCAGCAACAGTCCTGCCCAAATGGCTCCATTTGGAGGAAAGGAGAAAATGTTGGGTACTAACCCATTCTCAGCAGTCATTCCTGTTCCAGGAGGTGATCCTATCATAATAGATATGGCTACTAGTGTAGTTGCTAAAAGCAAGTTCAAGGAGTACAAGGAGGCAGGAAAACCATTGCCTGCAGGATGGGCTTTAGATGTAGATGGCAAACCAACCACAGATCCCGATGAGGGAATGAAGGGTTTGGTTCTCCCAATGGCCGGTTTCAAAGGTTATGGTATTGCTATGCTTATAGATATCCTTTCTGGCCTCGTGTCTGGAGCTTCTTTCCTGGACAAAGTTGGCAGATTCTATACTGAAGACAATGCGTGTATGAATGTAGGCTTCTGTTGTATTGTTATTGACCCTAAAGTTGTTTTAGGTGAAGAATATGAACAGATAATCAACGAGTATGTAGCTTCTGTACGTAACTCCGAAAAGAGCGGTAATGATCCTATCTGTATGCCTGGTGATGATCGTTTGGCATTCTACAAATCTGGAGAATAATAGAACTGAGGGACTGTTTTTGAACTGCCCTCACCCTCGAACTTCTCCAACTCACCTGCGATCGAGGTTAATTCGAGTTTGACGATATCTGCCATAACACCCGAGGGTGCTTTATTGGCTATGACATATTTGTGGGGGATAAAGACATTTGTATTTAGAATAAACAATAATAATATATGAATACATTTTTAACTTACGGAATCATCTTTGTGATTCTGTTTGTGTTGGAGTCAATATATTTCAAGATTGCCGACAAATGTAACATCATTGATAAGCCGAGTGAGCGTTCAAGCCATTCAACGATTGTGTTGAGAGGTGGTGGCATTCTCTTCCTTCTGGGTGTATGGGTATGGAGCGCGTTCTTTGGATTCCAATATCCATGGTTTCTTGCTGCTGTAACACTGGTGGCAGGAATATCGTTTATAGATGATATTCGTTCCCTGCCGGATAGCATCCGTTTGGTCGTGCAGTTTGTGGCGATGTTCTTGATGTTCTATCAGTTCGGCATTCTTAATTGGCAGAGTTGGTGGATGATCCTTTTGGCTCTTATCGTTTGTGTGGGGATTTCGAATGCTTATAATTTTATGGATGGGATTAATGGTATTACAGGGGGATATTCCATAGCGGTTTTATTGCCTCTAATATATCTTAACCATAAAATATCGTTTATTGATGCGAATTTTCTGTGGGTAACGCTACTGAGTTTGTTGGTCTTTTGTTTTTTCAACTTCCGTAAACGGGCGAAGTGTTTTGCAGGAGATGTGGGTTCGTTGAGCATCGCCTTTATTATTGTATTTGCACTTGGAAAATTAATCTTGCAGACCGGGGATTTTACTTATATCGTATTCCTTGCTTTGTATGGAGTGGATTCGGTATTAACGATCAGCCACCGCATCTTGTTGCATGAAAACCTGGGAAAAGCACATCGTAAACATGCCTATCAGTTGATGGCGAACGAATTGAGAATACCGCATGTCGTTGTCTCTTCATTTTATATGATGTTACAATTGCTCGTCTCTTTTGGTTTGATTCTGTTACCGATGAATCATTGGCTATATCTGGTAATGATATTGGTTGTGTTGTGTGGGAGCTATTTACTTTTTATGAAACGATACTATCATTTGCATGAATCCTATTTGAGATCATTAAATAATTAACAAATAACTATAATATGAGCATTTTTAAAGACAAAGTCCTCCTAATCACCGGAGGCACCGGTTCCTTCGGTAACGCCGTTCTTCGGCGTTTTCTGGATTCGGATATTAAGGAGATCCGTATCTTTAGCCGTGATGAGAAAAAGCAGGACGATATGCGTCATCAGTTGCAGAATCCAAAAGTGAAGTTCTATATAGGGAATGTGCGTAATAAGACATCTGTGGATGTGGCGATGCGGGGTGTGGACTATGTTTTTAGTGCAGCAGCCTTGAAACAGGTTCCCAGTTGTGAATTCTTTCCGATGGAAGCGACCCGTACGAATGTGGAAGGGACGGAGAACGTGCTGCTTTCGGCTATCGAGCATGGCGTGAAGAATGTGGTGGTCCTTTCAACGGATAAAGCCGCTTACCCGATCAATGCGATGGGGATCTCCAAGGCATTGATGGAAAAGGTGGCGATTGCCAAAGGACGTGAGCTGGGCGAGGGGGCGCAGACGACGATCTGCTGCACGCGCTACGGGAATGTGATGGCGAGCCGGGGTTCTGTGATCCCTCTGTGGGTGGAACAGATGGAACAGGGTAGACCGATCACGATTACCGACCCGGAGATGACGCGTTTCATGATGACACTGGATGATGCGGTCGACCTGGTGGTCTATGCGTTTACGCATGGGCATAACGGTGACCTGTTCGTACAGAAAGCGCCGGCAGCCACTCTGTCCGTCTTGGCAGATGCGTTGAAAGAGACCTACGCTCAGATCGATCCGAAGTACCTGGAAACGGAGGTGAAGGTGATCGGTACGCGTCATGGTGAGAAACTGTTCGAAACCCTTGTGACACGCGAGGAGATGGCGAAAGCGATCGATATGGGCGACTATTACCGTATCCCTTGCGATACGCGCGATCTGAACTACGACAAGTTCTTTACCGAAGGAAGCGAATGCCTGTCCAAGATCGAGGACTATCACAGCCATAACACGACTCGTCTGGATGTCGAAGGAATGAAAAAACTATTACTCCGCCTACGTTTTATTCAGGAAGATCTCGGGTTGATCGAACGGGCGAAACCGAGAGAAATCAGAAGCGAATAAACCTGCTTTGTGCCAATCCTCGAAACTTCACACTTAAAATTTAAAAGACATGAACATATTAGTAACCGGTGCAAAAGGCTTCGTCGGTCGGAATCTTGTATCCCAACTTCATAATATCGAGTCGGGAAAAGCCCGTAATTATCCTGTTTCAGGTACTGAACTGAAGGTCTTCGAATATGATGTGGACAGCGACCCGGCAGAATTGGACGTCTATTGCAAGAATACCGATTTTGTCTTTAACCTGGCCGGGGTGAACCGCCCGAAAGACCAGTCGGAGTTTATGAAGGGGAATTTCGGTTTCGCTTCCCTCTTGTTGGAAACGTTGAAGAAACAGGGTAATGCCTGTCCTGTGATGATCTCGTCGTCTACGCAGGCTGCGCTGGATAATCCGTACGGCGAGTCGAAGCGGGCGGGAGAGAACCTTCTGTTCGAGTATGCCGAAGAGACGGGTGCGAGAGTCCTGGTCTATCGTTTTCCGAATGTTTTCGGGAAATGGTGCCGTCCGAACTATAACAGTGCGGTGGCGACATTCTGCAACAATATAGCGAATGACCTGCCTATTCAAGTGAATGATCCTAAGGTGGTGATGAACCTTGTCTATGTGGATGATGTGGTGGACGAGCTGATTGCTGCCTTGTCGGGAGGCGAACACCGCGAAGGGAACTATTGTGCCGTTCCGGTGGTCCATACGATAACGCTGGGCGGGATTGTCGACCTGCTTCATTCTTTCAAAGAGATGCCGGGTAACCTGACGGTTCCTGATTTGGGTGATCCTTTCACGAAGAAGCTCTATTCGACCTATCTGTCTTATTTACCGAAAGAGAAGTTCATCTATCCGGTACAGATGAAGACGGATGACCGGGGTAGCTTCACTGAGATCATCCGTACGCCGGACAGGGGCCAGTTCTCGGTGAACATCTCCAAGCCCGGTGTCACCAAGGGACAGCATTGGCACCACACCAAGAATGAAAAGTTCGTGGTGGTGAGCGGTCACGGTCTGATCCGGTTGCGTAAGATCGGGACGGACGAGGTGATCGACTTCGAGGTCAGCGGCGAGAAGATCGAAGTGGTGGAAATGATCCCCGGATACACCCACAACATCATCAACCTTTCGGACACCGAAGAGCTGGTGACCTTCATGTGGGCCAACGAACCGTTCGATCCGAACCGCCCGGATACTTATTTTGAAGAAGTGTAAAAACAGGAAATCATGAGCAAACTAAAATTAATGACTATAATCGGTACCCGTCCGGAAATCATCCGGTTGGCTGCCGTGATAAAGCGTTGCGATCGATATTTCGATCAGGTCCTGGTGCATACCGGGCAGAATTACGATTATACATTGAATCAGGTTTTCTTTGATGATTTGGGCCTTCGTGCTCCGAATTATTATCTGGATGCCGTAGGGAAAGACCTGGGAGAGACAATCGGCAACATTATTACCAAGTCGTATCAGTTGATGGTCGAGGTGAAACCTGATGCGGTCCTGGTGCTTGGCGATACGAACTCCTGCCTTTCGGTGATCGGAGCGAAGCGCTTGCATATCCCGATCTTCCACATGGAAGCCGGTAACCGCTGCTTCGACGAATGTCTTCCGGAAGAGACAAACCGGCGTATTGTTGATGTGACGGCCGATGTCAACATGTGTTATTCCGAACATGCACGCCGGTATCTGAATGCCGCCGGAACGCCGAGAGAGCGTACCTATGTCGTCGGCTCGCCGATGGCGGAGGTGTTGCACGATAACCTGGAACAGATCAAGGCGAGCGACGTCCTCGAACGTTTGGGATTGGAGAAAGGCAAGTATATCCTGCTTTCCGCCCATCGTGAAGAGAATATCGATACGGAAGCCAACTTCTTCCACCTGATGAACGCGGTGAACGCTATGGCGGAGAAGTACGATATGCCGATCCTTTATTCCTGTCATCCCCGCTCAAAGAAATTCATCG
>OGDQ01000409.1_pt1 | contig 34759 bp, 35 predicted proteins | sample 1570451 | NCBI WGS metagenome assembly OGDQ01 (sample SAMEA2582171, study PRJEB24529) | metagenome | biome: Human gut stool | place: China | collected 2011 | reverse complement strand
ACTGCAGTTGCCATGTTTTACGGCAGTGAGAGCAGAGATAGCGCTGATGTCCGGCGGTGCTTTTGCCGTTACGCACCACCCCGTCAGTAGCTGAACAGGAGGGACAGCTGATAGAAACAGAAGCCACTGGAGCACCTCAAAAACACCATCATACACTAAATCAGTAAGTTGGCAGCATCACCGGAACTTCAAAACTGCGCAAAACACGCAAATACGCACAAGAAAGTAGGGCTGCGCTTGGAATTCGGAAAATAAACCACATCAAAACTACTTTTTAGCCAAATAACGTTTGGGAATCACCAGAATGGTGGGACAACAGCGGTTTTAGTGCCCTAAATCGTACGTTTTCATCCAGTTGCCCCTCAAACCCCATGTTCAAGTCAGAATAGTGGACAGGCGGCCAAGAACTTCGTTCATGATAGTCTCCGGAACCCGTTCGAGTCGTTTTCCGCCCCGTGCTTTCATATCAATTGTCCGGGGTTGATCGCAACGTACAACACCTGTGGTACGTATGCCAACACCATCCAACGACACCGCAAAGCCGGCAGTGCGGGCAAAATTGCCTCCGCTGGTTACGGGCACAACAACAGGCAGGCGGGTCACGCGATTAAAGGCCGCCGGTGTGACAATCAGCACCGGCCGCGTTCCCTGCTGCTCATGACCTGCGGTAGGATCAAGCGAGACAAGCCAGATTTCCCCTCTTTCCATGTCAGATTTCCTCCTGACCAGTCGCCGGTGCATCCAGCCATTCTCGTTCTTCAGCTGATATTTCAGCATTCGGATCACACTGTGCCAGTAGCTCAGCCAGTGAATATTGCGGGCGTCTGTACGGCTCAACAATCAGCCGGCCATTATCAATGACCATGCCAACTTCATTATCTGTGCCCAGAGACAGCGCATTCAGCAGTGCCGGTGGGACGGTCAGCATAACTGAGCCGCCAACCCTCTTCAGTCGGGTGGTATGCATTCTTCACCTCCATAAAAGTTATATTTAAATATAACATCCACTAAAAAAACACACCAGGCTTTAACGCACAATGTTTAATAAAAATATAACTTTCAACCAAACAGTAAACCCAGCGTGGTTGCTTCCATATGCAGCAATACCGGCAGCAGCAGGCCACCACTTCTGATCCTGGCCACTGATGTAATCAACCCCACCAGGAACAGTTCTGCCAGTGTCAGCAGGTTCTGATACTGGCTGTGCGCGGCGACGAACAACAACGACGTTATCAGCGCCCCCAGCCACATCGTCCAGCAGTACCGTGAACGGAAGACGTTCAGCATAATCCCCCGGAACAGCGTTTCCTCATTCAACGGGGCAAGGATAAAGATGGTCAGCAACGTCAGGATCACGTCAGGTATGGACTTATCGGCAAAAAGTTTCGTCATAAATGGCTCAGCAGGCAGAGCCAGCGCCTTACCGAGCAGAAATACACCGACATACACCACGGCCATCGCACCGACCAGCCACGGTACGCCAACGTTGCGCAGCTGACCAACGACCGGTAGCGGAGCTATCCAACGGCGGTATACCAGGAAAACACACAGCAGGTACATCAGAACAGTACCATGACTGAAGAACAAATAGTTTTTTCCTGATCCATAAAGCAGAACGGCCTGCTCCATGACAAATCTGGCTCCCCAACTAATGCCCCATGCAGCCAGCATAACCAGCATAAACTGCAGATATTGATTACGTGTTTGAATCATTGCATCGCCTGTAAATTTTTAACTTGTCCTATTTTTGTCATTACCACGTATATACACATGTATAACAATTCAGATATCGTTACCAGGATATGCCGCATCAGCGGCATGGAAGGCGGCACTCTGTTGTTTCATATGATACAGGAGTAAAACCGCCGAAGCCCGGCGTAAGCCGGTACTGATTGATAGATTTCACCTTACCCATCCCCAGCCCTGCCAGACCATACCCGCTTTCAGCCATGAGAGAGCTTCTGTGCGCGGTCGGAGTGGTCCCGACGAGGGTTTACCCGAAGTCGGGGCGTATCTCCGCGTTAGCGGGCCGTCAGGGCCGCTTACGAGCGTGTACTGAGGACTTCCAGCCAGAAGACTGACAGCGATGAGGATTCTTAGTTACAACATTCATAATTAAAAGCGATGTTGTTCCCGCCCTTTGGGCGGGGGCGGCCTCGCTTTTCAGTTATGAGGGGTAGGCACGGTGCTGCGTTTGTGTGGTGTTTTTATTCCTGATGTCTTTTTGCTGTGGTTTCAGAACGGTGAGGTTCGGGGCCCGCGCGTCAGCGTGGGAGGTGCATATCAGTCTGTCCACAGGACAGGCATTGAACAGGTTTTCTTTTTAAATGGAAGTAATTAAGTAGTTTAAAGGAAATACAGTACTGGAGTTTAAAAGAAACATTGCACCCTGTAACGCCTGCGGCTGGCGCTTTATAGCATTAACGGTTGTAACCTTATGGAGAAGTCCCTTGCAGTTAAATGTGGATAAACAGAATTACCCGTCTGTGAGACGTGTTTTGCGTGAAAAACAGGGGGAGCATGATGAGCCGGAAGGCAGATGATGAGGCTGTTTTTTGTGTGCTGTGCTGCTTTTTTGTGCGTCGCCGGGCTTCAGACGTGCGGAAGCCTCCGGCGCAGGCCGGATTATTCAGATGAGGTCAAACTCAGGGTGAGGCAGTGGCCAGCCGTGTGTAGTTGTTGTTCCGCGACATTATCATGCGTTCCTTCACGCGACGGTCGATTTCGCGCTTCACGGCCTCCAGGCTTCCGCGGAAACGCCCTTCCGCGATTTCACGTGTCAGCTGCCGTTTCACCAGGGTGACAATGTCCTGACGGGTCCTGCCTGCATCGCGGCGCGCACGGGCACGTTTCATGCCGTGGGACTTAAGCTCTGCCTGATAACTGCGGAAACGCTCGCGCACAAAACGCCAGGCCCTCGCTATCAGTTCATCCATACCCAGCGCATCCATCCCCTGCTTTTTGCGCAGCCTGTTTTCCCATTCCACGCGGCTGCGGCGTGCGGAAGCCACTGCCTCTTCTGAGATATCGAGTGAGTCAAACAGTGCCGGCGTGAACGTGATGTCGGTCGGGATGTTACAGCCAATTGTCGGGTCGTATTCCGTCTGGTAGGTTATCAGCCCCAGCTCAGACAGGAACTTCAGGGCACGGGTGGCACGGGTGATGGAAAGTTTCCCGGCCTCAGACTCCGTCGCCAGTCCGCACTCAATGGCCAGCGTGGTGATGGAGCACTGCACGCGGTTGGCCAGCGGGTCATAGTGGAAACACAGCCCCTGCAGCAGCGCATCAATCGCCCGGAGGCGCATCACAGGCCGCGCGAACGGGCATACGCCACATGCGCGGCAAAATCAAAACGGGAGGTGAAGCCCACGGCCTTTTCCATCAGTTTTTCGCAGAACTTCAGCGTTCCGGCATCTTCACGGGGTGTGAACACCGGATTCGGGTTCTTTACCTGACGGTATGTGCTTTCAGTGAATGAGGTCTGGTTCAGGGCCGCCACAAGCTGTCGCTTATGGCGGGAACAGATTGCCGTGCGTTAATGCACTGCGAAGGGTTGAATCTCTGACACGGTTTCATATATACTTATCCCGTATTCTGTGAGGCCCCCATTATCTTTCAGTGATTCCGCCAAGTTTCGATGAAAGATTATGGGGGTTTTCCTTTATGGTCTTCTGAAACTTTTTTCAGCCTTCCGGCCCCGGCAAACAGCCGTCGTTTCTGCCATACATCCTGAATGCCTTATGGCGCATCCTGCCGTTTTCTGACTTTCCGGATCGTGAGGATCCCAAAAGTCACTGCATAACGATCCGCAATATACCCCTTTTCCACCGCTTTGAAAAGCCGACACGATTTCTCTGATTTACCTGGCCTCTCATTAACCACCTAAAAAGCGTCGTTTTTTTGAACTGTGTCAAAAAAATGAACAATTTCACAAACGATCTTTTATGCTGCTTTTTTCTTCTTTTCCAGTAGAAGAGATCGCCGAATTTTTTTAAACGATCTAATATCCCGCACACAATATCAAATATAGAATAATATTCTGTCTTATCAGATATAACGATCTATTCAACTGCTTATCTTCGCTCTTGCCACAGATACATCCTTATGTAATATATTTTCCAGCCATTAATCCTGTTTGCAGGAGTTGTCGGTTTTCGCCCGCCTCGAAACCGTCCACAAGGCTTACAAGAGTGCGTAAATCATGTGCCTGTCAGAACTGCAGGCCAGGCTGAACGTGGGTCAGCCGCTGTTTCCGACACATGCTTTATGTATTCGCCGTTCACAACAACATCGAAGCCCCCCTGCGGGGATCGATTTTCGCGGAGCGTTCCGGATTTTGAATATCAGTGAATTACATCAACGCAACTGGTATCTGGCACAGTACATCCCTACCGGCAAAAACCGCGAACATCTCTTTTCCTGGCTTTCCGAACAACACGTCCTTCCCTGGACACCCCTGATACTGAAAAAGGTCCGCCGCACGGATAAAGTCTGTGGTTACCGTCGACATATACACGCCGTGTTTCCCGGTTACTTTTTCCTGAAAGCAGACCCCGAAAGCCACAGCTTCACTCACCTTCGCCGTCACAGTGCCTTTCTGGACTTCGTGAAAATGGCCGGTGAAATCAAAACCGTCAGGGAGGATATCGTTCAGTCTTTGATGAAAGTGTACCCGGATCCTGCGCTCAATCCGGCAGCCAGGGAGGAGCTGGATGCTGCCTCCACCCTCTGGCTGACAAAAGCGCGTTACCAGTACCTCCTCCGGCTTGATGCCCAGCCTCTGCCGGAGTCGAGGATCGCCCTGCTCCTGCACCTGGTATCTGATGACGGAGCGTTGACATGAAAATTGCTGTCTTCATTTGACGACTTTCCCGGCCTTTATGGCCGGGCTTTTTTTCCCCATCTTTTCCCCAATGCCCGGCACCGGTGACACCTGCGTGTACGGAGAGCGGCTGCCGGGCATTTTTTTTCAGGACATCGTTATGACCATTCAATCCCCGGAAAACCCTGTCATTCAGTTACTGGAGAATATGCTTGAAGCGCTCTCCACCTCCCCGGACAGCATCAACAATGAACGACGTCGCCGGCGCTTCCTGCTGAACTGGCTTGATTCCGCCCGACAGATGAGTGAGTTCAGGGGGATGCCTGAAGAGTTCACCGCCCTGCGCAAACTGCTGGCCACCAATACGGACATACCGGTAGAGAACACGCTGAAATCACTGCTGGAAAGTGGCCACAACGCAGCACTGTATGACCTGTACCGCTTCCGAGCAGCGCTTGCCACGTGCAGGAGTCTGGGATGGCAGATTGGCACGTGCGCATGGAATGACCAGTTACTGAGTGAGACACTTTCCCGCGCACAGACCGGGAAACGTCATATCCTGCAGCTGAACAGCACCGGGGACACCTTTTCCACCACGGGCAGAATGATCAGACCGGTGGCATTTTCATTAATCCATCCGGCCACCATCAACACGTCTGAGGTTGAAGAGATATTCCGGGATGAAGGTTTTATGCTCGCACACGGGCGCGAATGCAGTCTGAACGGCAGCGGCAGAAATATGCTGTCACGCATTCTTCATGTGGGCCATTCAGGTTTAGCGGAAGAGGAATGGGGCATGGACAACAGTCTGCTTTTACACTGAAATACCGGGACAGCCACAACGGCAGCCACTCTCCGCTGACTTTTTTTCGCAAATCGCGGTTTGCTGATGTGGATGTCCCATTTTTGATTATCCGTCCTCTCCGGTTGTCATAAGGCGCATTCCGGCGTGAGGCTTCTGTTGTTATCATCCCCTCCTGCAGACATCCCCTTGTCTTCTGATGACTGACGATATGCTTCTTCTGACAATTAAAGAAGCGGAAGCTTCACGCCATAATGTTGTTTGACTGACCTGCCACAGGAGGAAAAATGACACTGACGTTACTTACCGCGTATAACGCACCCTATCTGGCAGCCCTGACACGTCCACTGGTCATGCCTGCCCCGGAAAAGGTTCCGGATGTCAGCGAACCGGTAATCGCTCCGGATAACTCAGAACCACAACAGGTTTAATCCCCGTGCCGGAATTTTTCCGGCATCTTTTTCACAAAGAATGCCCTCACGGGATATTCTGGTTTAAAGGAGGATTGAAAATGTCCGCAGAAAAATTCAGAGTTGTCATATACACCAATACATGTGAAAAGAAAGTCAGTTATATTTCTGCAACAGAAGATATAAACATCGCTATAATGCCATTTCAGACGGCAGACAATGGCTTAATTATTGTGTGTCAGAACTCCCGTATAATACGACGCAAAGAGCGTATCCCCGGAAGCAGCTGTGAATGGAAAGATGTGACATTAGCACCAAAATCCAGAAACCGCGTTCAGTTATAGCCTGACAGCCTGCTTCTCATCTCCCATAAAAGGGGATAAAAATTAAATATTTCACAACCGCGATATTTTTCAGGAATGCAGATTATTTTCTGTTATGACCAATGGAGAAACAGGCATGAGAACAATCACAACACGTGAACAATTATTAATTAATGGGAGAGTCCACGAAAGAATCGCCACACATATAGTTACAGGAGCTCATGGGTATGAAACGCTTTGCACAAATGGCTATAACGTCAGATACAACAAGGCGCAGCAACTGGTTGAAAGCTGCGAAAAAATAGCTGAAGGTAAACTACCTGTTACCTGTCCTGTCTGTTTCACCATATGGCAGGATGTACACAGATTCACCCACGTTGACTTTGACACACAATCGGGGAAAAGTGATTTTATTGATACCTGCCATTCGGAGATCATAACCGGACATGTTTCAATAACAGGCAAGAAATAAAATAATGTTCCAGTTCTGAAAAACAATATCACTTGTTTTCTGGAAACTATCATTTGCAGCAGGACGTTTTTCTTTTTATATTTCCGGAACCGGAATGTTTTAGTTTTCATAATCACCCCGAACATGAATGTTCATCATCAATATCCTGATGAAATTATATTTATCTGAAGACCTGTTACCAGCCACCTGTCTTATACCGTAACCCGTTACATACCGGATTTATTCTATGAAAAAGAAATCACTTACACTCCTTCTGCCGTCATTACTCAGCGGCTGTACGGCATTTAATGCCACGCCTGTTCCTGACACCACGCCTCCGGCTCTGGTGTTCGTCGACGGACAAATTCGCGAAAGCGCTACCATTATCGCCCATACGCAAAAACGTCTGCTTCCGCCACCGGTGACCCGCCCTGTGACGCCGCCCCGCCCGACAACAACAGCGACGCCCACAACCGCAGTCAGCAGCCAGAGTACCGCACTGCCTCCCCGTCCGCTCCTTCAGGCCACACAGCTGCCCGCACTGGTTATGACCGGTAAACCCGGTCAGTCATCCGTCGTTTATTTACGTGAGGCACATCAGCGCTCCGTCAGTGACTGGATACGCCAGTTGCTACCACCCGGCTGGCAGTTCCGGCAACAGAACGCTGCCATACCGGCACTGAACAAACGCCTCCCCGTCTGGTCCGTTAATGACCAGTGGCACCGGGCACTGAATGCGCTGCTGGCCGGCCAGCAGCTTTACGGACATATGGACTGGAACAGGAAAATACTGACTGTCACGACCTCTGCAACACCGCCGGTCGACGTCACGGCACCGCAGGGTTCACAGAAAGCTGCTGATACACCGCGTAATCCGTTCAGGGGCAGCACCGCAACGCCGGCAGGCCCGACACCAGTGACACCTGCCGTCAGCGTTTCCCGGGCTCAGACCACCACCGGGACATCCGGAACTCCAGAGAGCAGAACAACCACGCCAGCCCCGGTGGCCACGAAACCGGTAGTGCCACCACAGCAGAAGGTCATACCGCCACGGCAGTGGAAAATGGAAAAGGGGACCACCCTGAAAGACGGACTGGCCCGCTGGACATCATCCGAAAAATGCCCGCACGGCACATGGACACTGCGCTGGGAAACACCTGTCAACTACAGCATCGATGCCCCTCTGGTTTTCACCGGCAGTTTCCGCCAGGCGCTGGAGCAGCTCTTTGCACTCTATACCCCGGCTGAAAAACCGCTGTATGCCCGGACCAGCACTGCACAATGCCTGCTCCGTGTGACAGACCGCCCGCAGGAATAACCTATGGGATGGGTTACGGGTTTCATTATGGTCATTATGGCCATTGGTAATTTCTGGTTCCACAGTCACCTCAGCCGTACTGTGCACCATCAGCAGACCGCTGAAATCACACAGCAGGCTGCAGACTTTATTCGTTATATGAATGCCATCAACGATTACCTGTATCAGCACCCTGAACGACGTGCTGCCGGTGGTCAGCTCACGTCAGCACAGCTCGGTCTGCCCGCCACGAAAAACGTCAGCCACCTCATCAGTCAGCAGCGCGTTTTTGTCTGGGCAAAAGAAAAACCCGGCCTTATGGGTGCCCTCCTGGAACAAAGTGGTGATTCGGCCCTGCTTGCCAGAGTGGAAAACGGTCGCCTCCTGGACACCCGTGGGCGGCGTATTTCCATCACGCTCCCTGCTGTGATCCCCGATCAGGTCATCATCTGGATGAATTAGGCCGGACTCTGAATAACTCACGGATTTATCTATGAACAAAAAACTTCTTGCTATTATGATTGCAGCCACTCTGCTGCAGGGCTGTACCAGTTTCCGACAGGCAGAGAACACCAGAAAAGACGCCGTTGCTGAACAACAACGGGCCCGGGAAATGATCGCTGAGCTGCGAAACCGGACACCGGTTGTAAAGGAATCCCCACGTCAGTGGATCAATCCCCGTCCGGTCACGGATAAAAACCCCGGTAATGCGGTGCCCGGCTGTCCGATTATCATTAACACCCGGCAGAGCATCACCCTTCAGCAGGTGGCCCAGCGGATCTCGGAAAACTGTCATATTCCTGTAAGGATCACCCCTGATGTACAGGCGTATCTGAGCGTGACCACCTCCGGCAGTACGCAGCAAATCCAGGGCACAGTACCACCGCCGGATACCGGCGGTATGGTTCCACTGGCCGCCATAGGCAGTTCTGACACGACACTTCCCCGCCTGCAGGGAAATACGGCGTCACTTCCTGAACTGAAGGCTTCAGGACTGACATCACTGCTGAATGCGGTCGCTTCCCGTCTCGGGATTTCCTGGCGTTATGATGGTTCACATATCACGTTCTATTATCTTGATACCCGGACCTTCCCGGTGACCTATATGGACAGCCAGGTTGCCTATAATGCCACCGTGGTCAGCGGTACCATGTCATCAAATGGCTCATCAGGTGGAACAGCATCGGATGCCATTTCCGGTGATGCCAGTAATACCCAGACCACCACCGTGGATATGAAATCTGCGCTGTATCAGGATGTGAAAAATGCTGTCTCATCAATGCTGACGCCGGGGATTGGTCGCATGTTCATGTCGACGGGCTTTATCACCGTCACGGACACCCCACAGGTACTGGAAACGGTCCGGACGTTCATTGAAAAACGCAATGAAGAAATGAAGCGCCAGGTGGTGCTGAATGTGGAAATTCTGAGTATCCGGAAAACCCGTAATGAGCAGGCAGGTATCGACTGGAACGCAGTCTTCAGCGACAGAACGCTGGGACTGAGCCTCGGCAGCACATTCACCAGTGCAGCCAGCGATACCGTCACTGGTGGTGTTTCCATTGTGAACGGGAAACTCACCGGTTCAAAAGCCTTCCTGAAAGCACTCTCTTCCCAGGGAGATGTCAGTGTGGTAACCCGGAATTCCGCCGTGACCAAAAACCTGACCCCGGTACCGATGCAGATTGCCAATCAGCAGAGCTACATTGAGAGTGTGACGACGGATACCACCGCCAATGTCGGCTCATCCACCTCCCTGAATGCGGCCACCATCACCACCGGTTTTAATATGACCCTTCTGCCGTTCATTCTCCCGGACTCACAGACACTGCAGCTGCTCTATTCCATGAGTCTCTCCGACAAACCGGTTATTGAGAATTACGAGAGTGGTGGAAGCAAAGCCCAGCTGCCGAATGTGGATCTGAAAACCATCAACCAGACAGTGGACCTGAAATCCGGGCAGACAGTCATTATCAGTGGCTTCCAGCAGTCAGGGCGTCGCAGTGGAAAACAGGGTGTCGGCACACCGGGATTCTTCGGTCTTGGCGGTGGGATCAACAGTGAAAACGACGACACCATTCTCGTGGTGCTGATCACGCCCAATATCATCTGATTTGCAGAAGGAGGACTATCGTGACGGATATTTCACCGACAGAGCGCCAGGTGTTTCCGCTGACGGCAGGACGGAATGTATTTCTTGCCGGAATGGACTGGAAAACACTGCCCGCAAGCCATAAAAACCCCCGGACGTTTGCCCGCAGTCTGGGGGCAGTACGCTATATTTCCTGTGAGTATCTCAGTACGGAAGATACCGATCGTCACATCATGGTTGCAGCCGTCAGCCAGAATACACTCCCCAAAGGCAGCCGCAGGTATTTCTCTCTCGCCATGCTTATCCTGCCCCTGCTCGAGTCAGGAGGATACGCTATCGTTGAACTGTCACAGGCAAACGATACAGAACTTTATGGTTTTGTTTCTGCTGTTGACGGCATCCTGGTCAGTGACCTGGTGGGAACCCGGGAGGAAATCAGGGAGGCCCGGGAAATATTCCTCACCATTAACAGCGCGCCTGAACACGGCTGGACATGTTATGAACCGCCCTCGTTTAACGGGCCTGACGGCAGAGGTCCCCTGCCACTGGAAACTCTGACAGGTGCAGGGAAATATCCGGCAGAGGCACGCCTTCACCCCGTATCCCGTGGGCCACAGCTTATTCCGGTATTACTCATACTCACCCTTCTGGGTACTGCATGGTATGGCTGGCAGTACTATGAACGCCTGAAGGCAGAAAAAGCAGCACTTGCTGAAGCAGCACAAAAAGCCGCAGAGGAACGGATCACACCACCGTGGCTGAGTATGCCGGAAACCGGAGATTTTATCCGGGGATGCAGTGACGTATGGTCACGCCTGCCGGTGTCAGTCGCCGGCTGGCGATATTCACTCGCCGAGTGTGCTGCCACCGGGAACAGCGGCAATCTGCGTGCATCATATACAAACATCGCCGGGACGACAGTGACCGCATTCAGCCAGCGGGTCAGGGAAATTTTCAGCATCCGGCCGTTTATGGTTATGCCGGACGGGAATAGCGGTGGTTTTGCCCTGCCGGTCACCTTCAGTATGCCTGAAACTCCCGTTGCCGTTGAGGCATTACCGGAAAACACCCTCCTGCAGGAACGGCTGACCACACTCGCCCGGTCGATGCAGCTGAAAATGGACTGGCAGGAAGTCAGCAACAGCTTCACCGATGAAGACGGAAATACCATCCAGCCCCCCTGGAAGGAGTATGACCTGCAGATACTGACGACACTTCCGGCGCACCAGGTGGCAGAGCATTTCAGTGAACCCTCCGTCCGTTTTATCTCCGTAACAAGGCAACTGGAAGAGGGTCGTTTCCGTTATCAATTCACAGGTAAATATTATGTCCAGTAAAACAAAAGCTCTTCTGCTTTCCGTCCTGATCCTGCCGACAACGGTCGCGGCCAGCACCATCAGCAACATGCAACAGAATAACCGGCAACTCCAGGTGGAACAGATTCAGGAAGAAACTGCACTGTATGAAGCCATGCTGGCAAGAGAAAAGGTGCGACATGAACTCAGAACCCTGGAGCAGGGAGAACCAGCTGAGCCTGTGCATTCACAGGAAAGCAGTTCAGCCGTCACGACAGATACCCCTGCCCCCATTACCGGTATTCCCCGGCTGACAGAGATATCCGGAGTTCAGCCCCAGATAACCGCCAGGATACAACTGCCGGGCGGACGAACTGCTGATGTAAAAGAAGGGCAACACATTCCCGGCACCACATTCCGCGTGGAAAAGATCACCACTGACAGTGTTGTCCTTGAACAAAATGGTATCAGAACAACACTACAACCCTGACTCAGTGCCGCCATTTACAGGCGGCTGTCGGAACAGATTATTCCCCCGGCCCTTAATCACAAAAAAATCGTTTCCGGGTACCGCTGCCCGTAAGGAGATTTTATGCTGGCACCTGCAGACCAGCCACCTGATGACATTCTGGATTACGTGGTTGTTGATACAGATAAAACAGGACAAATTCGTGTCAGAGTGGTGGAAGGAAAAAAACACCTTCGTGCCGTCCAGGATTATCTGACCCGCCTGTGCTCCCGCTATCCGGGTAAAGTATCCCCGTTTGAGTTCACCACACTTGATGTGATCGCCCGACTCCGGCAGGAGACGGTCATTTCCGGGGTGGAAAACGGAATTAACCCCGTACAGCAAAAAATGCTCGGGTATATCAGCCATGCGGCCACCCTCAGCGCCTCAGATCTTCACATCACGCCGGGGCGTGACAGTACGGATTTCACGTATCTGGAGGCCCGTGTCCACGGAGAGCTGGAGCTGCTCGATATCGTCAGAAAAGATGAGGGGCTGGAATTACTGGGGGCCACCTATTCCGGAATGACTGACGTCATAAAGGGAACACAGTTTGATCCCGGTGTCCCCCAGGATGCCCGTCTGGCTGAAAGATTCCTGAAACTGGCCGGACTGTTTGGTGCGCGCTACTCCCACTATCCGTGTGTGGGCGGGCTCTATGCCGTACTGCGTCTGATCAAGGATGACAGTCAGCATATACCGACATTCAGTATGCTGGGGTATCACCCTGAGCAGGAGCGCGCTGTCCGAAGGATGCTGCAGCGACCGGAGGGCATCGTGATCCTCTCTGGCCCCACCGGTTCCGGAAAATCCACCACGCTGAGGACGGCTTCTGCCGCCTATCTGGAACAGTATGGCTTCAACGATACCGGAGGGATCCTGCTCCCCCGGCGACGTCTGTTCACAATAGAATCACCACCAGAGGGGCGTATCCCCGGTGCAATTCAGACGGCCGTTATGGATACCGCTCAGGGCTGGGTCGATTCTGTTAAGTCCGCCCTGCGCCTTGATCCTGACGCTATCCTGAACGGGGAGATACGTGACCATGCCTCCGCCATCACGGCGATAAAAGCCGCCATGACCGGTCACCTGATGCTGACCACCCTTCATGCTAACGACCCGATAAATATTCTTGAGCGTCTGGAAATGGAGGGCGTTCAGGCAAGGATGATTGCAGATCCGCAGTTATTTATCGGCCTGCTCAGCCAGCGTCTGGTTCAGGTGATATGTCCCCACTGCCGCCTCCCCTGGCATGAGGTGGAGAGCTCCCGGACGGATGAAGAACGACGCCTGGTGGAAAACTTCTGCCAGCCCGATGCCGTGTATCTTCGTAACCATAACGGCTGCCCACACTGCTGGCGTGGAGTGAACGGCCGGACCGTCATTGCAGAAGTGATTTCCCCGGATGCGAAGTTTTTCCAGATTTACCGGGAAAAAGGCCGGATTGAGGCAAAAACCTACTGGCACCGGGAGCTCGGCGGTATGACACGAAATCAGCACCTGCTGGGCAAAATCAACAGTGGTCAGGTCGATCCGCTGGCTGCGCATTACATATCCCCTGTAGACGAGGACAGCTATACGCTGCTGCACTGATATGAAAATTCTGGAAAGACTCAACAATACGGAACTGGAACTGTCCGGCCTTAACCGCTGGCTGGGCAAAAAGACGTTCAGGCGGACTACGTTTTACGAGTCCCTTGCAGGCATGATCCGGGACGGCACACCGGTTATGCGGGCACTGGAGTTCATCTGCGATGTGGAAACGGATTTTGGTAAAAAGAAAGGGCAGTCCGGCCTGTATTTTCTGGCGACAGACTGTATCGCCAGCATACGCAGCAGTGGTCAGCTCTCTCCGGCCCTGAAGGACTGGGTACCCAAAGATGAAATTGCCCTGATCCGTAACGGTGAAGAGCGCGGTGATATCGCTGAAGCCATGTTTCAGGTTGTCAAAACGGCAAAAGGACGACAGGAGATGATTAGCAGTCTGGTGAGTGTCTGCCTCTATCCGCTCATCCTGCTGACGCTCTGTGTGGTGAATATGTATAACGTTCATACCCGGGTTATTCCGATGATCAGCGCCTTTGCACCGGAAGAACGCTGGTCAGTGCAGATGGTCATTCTGGCCAAATCCTCCGAGCTGGTTATCGGTTATGGTTTGTGGCTGCTGGCTGGACTGCTTCTGCTGGCAATTCTCATCAGGATGTCATTCAGTCTGTATAAAGGTCCCCGACGACGGTATCTTGATCGCATCCCGCCGTGGTCCCTGTATCAGACATTCCATGGCGTGAATTACCTTTTTAATATTTCATCCATGCTGCAGATAAATATTCCTTTATCTCATGCCCTTACCAGAATAGAAAAACATGCAGAACATAACCGATGGTTAAAATCACGAATAAGTGCTATCAGAAAAAATGTCTTATCCGGTCAGTCACTGGCACTGGCCATGAAAAACAGTGGTTATGACTTTCCGTCAAAATCCTGTGTGAATAATCTTCTTTTAAATTCAGAAAGGGAGGACAGTGTTGCCAGTATGGCGCTTTATGCAGACCGCTGGCTGGAAGAAGCAAAAAAGAGTGTCAGAAAAAGCGGCATTATTATTACTGCTATATCAGGTCTGCTGGTATTTCTCTTCATCATCAATATGGTCAGTGCCATTTACGGCATCAGTGACATGCTGAAGCAGTAAACACAGCATCCTTTATATTCCCCTCGATCCAAATTCTGTTTTACCAATCTCAGGAGCTAATATGAGCGTCATAACCTGTTCGTATTCAGAACATAATATTCGTCACCTTCAGAACGATGATAAAGGCATGACCCTGCTGGAAGTCCTCGGTGTTCTGGTCGTCGCTGCCATTGTTATTGGTGCCGTGATGGGACTTATGTCCGATACCCTGTCCTCTTCAGACAACCAGAAGGAACTCAAAAACCTGCAGACAATCGCCACCAAAATGAAAGCCCAGAAATTCCAGGGGCAGTATACAGGTACTGACTACGTCAAAATCCTGACCGAAAGTGGTGGCCTGCCTGCCGATATGATCGCCGGTGGTAATAAGGCGAAAAATGCCTGGGGTGGTGCGGTAACCATCAAAGTCAGTTCAGATAAATACTCCTACGTTATTGAATCCAGCAATGTGCCGAAGAAAAACTGTATTGATCTGGTCACCAGCCTGCGCAGTTCATCCATGTTTACAAAAATCAACGGCAATGTGACGAATAAAGTTGACCCGTCTACAGTATGTAACGCAGATAAAACTACTATCAAACTGGAAACCAACAGTTAATCATTCATCAGCGCCCGCCTGGGCGCTTTATTTAAGGTCACTGTATGAACAGGTTATTTATCCTGACAGTGATTTTTTCACTGTTATGCTCACTTCCTTCCGCACAGGCATCCCCACAGGACAAACAATATGATCGTTGTTTTATTACCGCCGGAAAACGTTATTCCATTGATCCAGGATTACTCAAAATTATTGCCCGCAGGGAAAGCAGTCTGAATCCCCGGGCCATTAATCATAACAGGAATGACAGAGGAAAAATTATCAGTACCGATTACGGGATAATGCAGATTAACTCCACACATATTCCCGGGCTGAAAAAAATGGGCATTATCCGGAGTGAGAAAGATCTGTTGAATAATGTCTGCCTGAATATTCAGACCGGAGCATGGATCCTCGCCCGGCATTTTCAGCGATGCGGCGTAAACTGGGAATGCCTCGGCAGTTATAACGCCGGCTTCAGTAAAAGTAACACTCACCGCCGGATGAAATACGCCCGGCAGATTTACAGCGCTTACATGCAGGGACGTTAGTCCGGGAGAACTGCCATGCTCCAGATGATCCCGGCACTGCTGGTCGCAATAACCGTGGTAATACAGTGTCTGGCCGTTCAGATGAGTCGCTATCGACTCTCCCGGATGAATGCCAGCCCCCCTCACCATGGGCTTGCGCTGATGAGCGGGATGCTTGCAGCTGCCGCCATTATCCTGCGTCTTTATCAGAATGACAGTGCTGTCGGGGTGCTGTTTATGACGATAATGACCGGATGTATGACACTGATGACCCTGACGGATGCTGCATCCTGCCGTCTTCCCCGGCCCTTCACCATCATGTATCTGATAAGCGGCAGCGCATTTCGTCTCTGGCAGGGAGACTGGCTGACAGGCCTGTGCAGTGCAGGGTTCTGGTTCCTGCTGTTGCTTCTGTTCAGGCAATACACCTCTTACCGCAGGAAAACAGAAACCATAGGCCTGGGCGATGTTTTTCTGATTGCCGGTATTGCCATCTGGTCCCCGCCGGGAGACATCCCCTGGATTGTCGCAACGGCAGCAGGCGGAGCCTTACTTTATCTGCGGTGTAACAGACAACGACGCATTACCAGAGAACTTCCCTTTGGGCCGTTTCTCTGCGCGTCACAGTACGCATTTACTTTTTATCCCGGTGGCCTTTGGTAATACCGGAGGGAACGACTATGCAAAAAGACAACGATAAAGGTTTTGCACTTCTTGAAATTCTGGGAGGACTGGTTGTCATCAGCCTGCTCATGCCGCTGTTCTGGTCTTACATTGAAGACTACCTGAATGAAATGCGCAACCAGAGCGCCGCATTTCATGCAGATGCCTACAATACTGCAGCCAGGACCTACATCGCCGATAACAATGCCCGCCTGCATAGCGGAACGCTTCCTGCCACCTTCACGGCGGATGAGTTAATCCGGAAAGGATATCTGAAGGGTCTTAACCGCTCGCCCTTTGGGCAGAGTTATACCACCGGCATCCGTCGTAACACGAGTACCGGTCGTCTGGAGGCCCTGACCTGCTCCACCGGAGGGGAGAATATCAAAGACGATGCCCTGCGCAGTATCGCCAGCCTGCTCCCCGGTCTGGGCGGATTTATAGGAAAAAATGGCACAGCAACCGGTGTTTTTGGTGGATGGACAGATAAACCCGGCGACTATGGACTCAGCTGCAATGGCGGGCACATCGCCATCGTAATGATGGGTGATGACCTGCAGGAAAGCGATCGCCTGTATCGCTTTCAGGTACCGGGACGACCGGAGCTGAACCAGATGAACACGGCCATCAATATGGGAGGGAACAACCTGAACAATGCAGGAAACGTCAATGGACAAAGTGCAACACTGAAAGGTGATGTTACAAGCGAAAACGGCTGGTTAATCACCAAAAATGATAAAGGCTGGAAGAACATCACCTATGGTGGCGGTTTTACGATGACAGACAGCCAGTGGATACGCGCAGTCGGTGGTAAAGGAATTATAACCTCAGGGGAAATCAAAGGAGGAAAAGTCAGTGGGGGAACAGTCCGGTCTGACGGTCGCCTTTCCACAGGTGAGTATTTACAGCTGGATAAAACAGCCGTAGCAAATACAAAGTGTTCACCAGATGGACTTGTAGGCCGTGACAGCAAAGGGGCAATACTTTCGTGCCAATCCGGTGTGTGGGTTGGCTTTGAATCCTACCCTGTGGGAAGCCCTATCCCGTGGCCATCTGCCACTCCTCCACAAGGCTATCTGTTGATGAACGGCCAGTCGTTTTCCTGTTCCCGGTATCCTCAGCTTGCCCGTGCTTATCCTAGCTGTAAATTGCCCGATCTGCGCGGTGTTTTTATCCGTGGCTGGGATAATGGGAAGGGACTTGATGGTGATCGGAACAGACAACTCCTGAGTTATCAGGCCGATCAATCAGGCGTCTATCACGAACGTGGCGGATGGCTGAAAGGGCATCATAGTGGTATGCCATACTGGGCACAGGGGAGTACCACAGAAATGCGTCCCAAAAATATTGCATTCAACTACATTGTTAAAGCCAGCTAGGGACTCACATCTGATAGGCATACACAGAGAAAACACCGTTACCACAGGCGTAATTTTGTGTTGGTCTGGAGATGATTTGATATGACGCTCCCACTGGCACGGCAAATGAAATAAATGCTGTCTTTCCGTAGGAGGGGTTATTGCTGGCATTCATACCAATGAAAGCGCCGTTCACATAGCCCTGAAGATTTGATGTGTTGGCGCAATCACCGCCACCGGCACCATTTCCACCGGAAGCGTACACAAACAAAGTTCCTCTGCCGTTATTTCTCCCGTTAAATGTTCCCCGGTGAGAACCCAGATTGCTGTAACTTCCGTCAGGTGCACCAATCGTTCGCCACACACCGGATTGGCACGGAGGCCAGTGCCAATCCGGTACGTGGAAAAAAATTGGCGCAGGTGATAGCCAAATTGTTACCGCTTCAGCTACTGCGTGGCGTTGGCCTGGAGCAACGGCAACATGTCCATCTGGCAAGAAAGTCATTGGTGGAGGCGGTCAATGCAGATCAAATACCGGATTTATATGGCTCACGCGTTCCATGCCTTCAGGCAACAATGCATGGACTGCCAGTTGCGACACGACCGAAGATCAAAATGGTTCCATTACAGTTTACGCCATTTGCCAGTGACGATACTTATCACTGGCAAACCACGATGTAACTACATTTCCCCGACAGGTCAGTTCGGTGAGTACCGCCATAAAAGTTGTATTCGTCATAGAAGCCGCATTTCACAATTCGATTGGCATCATAGGTTGCAACTGACCCCGCAAAATAATTCGGCTTCCACCCGTGCGGATTTTCTGCATTACTGACACTCCAGGTACACTGGCTGGCAGAAAAACCAGATGGCAATGGGATCTGTTGTCCATTTGCTATTTTTCCTGTCAGAACAGTGCTACCTGATGCCCTTCTCCACGTACCGGATTGGCACTGGCCTCCGTGCCAATCCGGTCGGTGGTCTGGTGGCAATAAAGTGAACTACTCCGCCTGTAAGTGGTATCAATCATCTGTAGCAATGAATCACTTCATTGGCGGGAAAAGTGGAGGATCTATCTACTACAAACCCATTCAATGCCCGACCGGATTTATCATGACAGGTACACGCATGTATGGCATTGGTGATGGCGTTGATGAGGAACACGTTGATGCTTATTGTTGCCCCTTCGGTTAAATCCCAGCACCAGGAAGATTCAGGCATGTAACAGTAATTGTGCCGCCGGACTCATAATTTCCCCACGCATAATTATTCACATACCAAACCTTGTTTTGGTCGGAGTATACCTGCTGAAACCCACCAAAAGGCGCACCATTAAGGTATGTCCACGAACAGTACGCATGTACGCCAATGCTCAGATTTCGGGTGTTTTTCCCGATATTGTACGTACTGGTAGTGAAGTTCACTTTTGCCGTTGTCCAGATACCGGATTGGCACAGAGACATTGCATTTCTGATTCAGTATTCCTACCTTCCTCGGATTTATCGTGGAAGGCAGATATGTTTCGAAAAATAAAAATTCGCAAAATGACTCTCAACCGGGCGCTGGACAAATACCTGAAGACAGTATCCATCCACAAAAAAGGTCATCTGCAGGAGTTTTATCGCGTCAATGTGATTAAACGTCACCCTATGGCCGAGCGCTATATGGATGAAATCACCACCGTTGATATCGCCACTTACCGGGATCAGCGTTTGGCTCAAATTAACCCACGAACAGGGCGTCAAATCACCGGAAACACCGTCCGTCTTGAACTTGCTCTTTTATCATCATTATTCAATATCGCCAGTGTGGAATGGGGGACATGCCGTATGAATCCTGTTGAACTGGTCCGAAAACCCAAAATCAGTAGTGGACGCGATCGTCGCCTGACTTCTGGCGAAGAACGCCGACTCTCCCGCTATTTCAGAGATAAAAATCAGCAGCTCTACGTTATCTTCCATCTGGCCCTGGAAACAGCAATGCGACAGGGGGAAATCCTCACATTACGCTGGGAACACCTCGATTTGCAGCACGGAGTGGCGCATCTTCCTGAAACGAAAAATGGTTTACCACGCGATGTCCCACTCTCCCGGAAAGCTCGCAACTACCTGCAAATTCTGCCACAACAGATAAACGGCAATGTGTTCAGTTACACCTCATCCGGTTTCAAAAGCGCCTGGCGTACCGCACTTCTGGACCTGAAAATAGAAAATCTGCATTTTCACGATCTCCGTCATGAAGCCATCAGCCGATTTTTCGAACTTGGTACATTGAATGTCATTGAAGTTGCCGCTATTTCAGGCCACCGCTCCCTGAACATGTTAAAACGGTACACGCATCTCCGGGCATATCAGCTGGTCAGCAAACTCGATGCCAAGCGTAAACAGACCAGCAAAATTTCCCCTTATTTTGTTCCCTACCCTGCAACTGTCGGGTGCAGAAACGGGCTGTTTGTCGTGACACTGCACGATTTCGACCTTGAAACCCGTGCAGAAACCCGGGAACTGGCTATATCTCATGCCAGCGTATTGTTGCTGCGCACACTGGCACAGGCGGCTCAGCGGGGTGAACGCGTTCCCACGCCAGGCGAGCTACCCGCAAACATTGATGAACGGGTCATGATTTGTCCGTTAACAAACTGAAGGCATATCAGAATGAAAATCAACTTTTGCTTCCGGGTTAAATTAATCACGGTCATCCTGTCCGAATCCTTTTCATTCGCCCTTAAAACAGAGTTGCAAACACTCTTGAAACACACTCGATCATAACGATCGAAATAACTCGCTTCCGTTTAAAAAACACTCTCTTTAGACTCAATTTATGAACAAAACACGCTGACCCGCATGGAGGTGAAATGAAAACTGACAGCACAGGTATTGCCGCCCGTATGATGCTCTCCCTGGACAGGGAGCGAATTTGCGAATGCCTGCTCAGTCATCGCCAGCTGCAGTCCACACCCCTGCAGGTTCGTTATCCGCAGGGAGTCAGGGATGCCCTTGGTATCATGAGCGAACAGCTTTCTCTTTCCGTCTCTGACCTGACACGTATCCTGGTCGAAGACGCGTTAAGTGAAATGTTTCTTCCTGCAGATAACATCGTCCGCCGTCTTCTCAGCAGGATGGAGCACATCATGCAGGCACATGATATCAGCGCAACAACGATGGCTGCATTACTGGCCCCCTGGAATATCCGCCCTGCCGTCTTCCGGGAGCCGGACAGACTCACTGACTATCTGACCGGGGAGATTCTTGCAGCACTGGCTGACTGGTTTTATCTCAGTCCGGAATGGCTGAACGGCAGGGTGCATTATCCACTGTATCGTCCGGGAGACTGGCCAGCCACACAGGAGATATTCTGCAGGATTATTTCAGCCCGCGAGAATATGGACATTATTCTCTGGCATGGTTTTCCGTTTGCCGGAACGCATTCCGGAGAATATTGCGGCGTTCTGCTCAGGCAGAAAAAAGAAATTAATAACACCATTATTTATCCGGTACTTTCGTTATATCCGGTCAGAATGGATATAGAAAAAGAAGGCTGGTTTCAGATGGCCCGAAAAATATCTCCGGATATCCCTGTTCGCGCCGTAACACTCACTCCGGCACAGGCAGAATATCTGATAACAGGAAAAATATTACCCACTGCGTTATTCAGGGTTCCGTTATCCCCCTGGTAATAATACTGAGCAATAAACCGGAATAATACACCAACTGTTTTTAATGGCACAGCCGTGCCCTCTGTTGTTATACCCAAAATACCTCAATACAGGAAACTGAAATGATGATGAAAAAGCATATTACCCGTACTCTCATCGCGTCTGCCGTTTTATTTTCCTTTAATTCGACTGCAGCAACGTCATATTTTGAAGCCCGCAATGATGCGATGGGAGGAACGGGGGTTGCCTCCTCTCACTATGGTGTGGCCCCACTGGCAAACCCGGCACTGCTGACAAAATCCGGTGCAAAAGATGACTTCAGTCTTCTGCTTCCGTCCGTGGGTGCGCAGCTGTCCGATCCGGGTAATATCGCCGACAACGCCGACAAAATCAGCGATGACTGGAAAGCCTTCGACCGTGCCGTCGACAGCCACTCCGGGGTACCGCAGACAGCGGCCCGCCTGAAAGAGAGACTGCAGGACTTCCGGAACACCCATGCCAGCGCACAGGCCGGGGTATCTGCTGTGGCGGCCCTTCCCGGTGATACCCTCGCTGCTGCACTGATGCTGAAAACGTTCGGGACTGTCAGCGTCGACGGTAAAGTCAGCGATGCCGACCTGAACTATCTGGAAAGCATTGCAGACAGTGGCAGCCAGGATGTGGATAAAAACAGACTGACCTCACAGGCTTTTGCCCGTGCCGCACTGATCACCGATGTGGGCGTTGCGCTGGCCACTGAACTGGAAACGGCCGGACAAAAATGGTCACTGGGCTTCACACCAAAATTCCAGCGTGTTGACCTGTTTAACTACAATACGCTGATAAAAAACTATGACAGCAGCGCATTCAAAGGTGACCGTTACCACAACACCCAAAACGGTATTAACGCTGATATCGGTGCCAGCATGGACCTGGATGACAACTGGACGCTGGGTCTGGTCGCACAGAACCTGATCCCACGCAGCATTGAGACCAAAGAGGTACATGGTGTCACTGAAACCTTCAGGATCCGTCCGCAGGTAACGACCGGCGTATCATGGCACAACGACATGTTCACCACGGCACTGGATGTGGATCTGACCCCGGCCAGCGGCTTCACATCAGACAGCAAACGTCAGTTTGCCGCCGTTGGTGCTGAGTTTAATGCCTGGAAATGGGCACAGTTACGTACCGGTTACCGCCAGAATCTGGTCAGCAACAACGGCAGTGCATTCACTGCCGGGATTGGGCTCTCACCGTTTGATGTGATTCACATTGATGTCGCCGGCCTCGTGGGCACCGACAACAACTACGGTGCCATTGCTCAGTTACAGTTCACCTTCTGATTATCACGCCCCGGGACGCCCGGGGCTTCTGACCTGAATCTGCTCGTTTCCGCTCTTCTGGCCACTCACCGCCAGTCCTGTTCATTATTTTCCGGATAAAACCATGCAAAAAAAACGTATCACCCTTGCAGGGGGAGTTGCCATGCTCTGTCTGAGCGGCTGTCATCTTCCCCCGGATAATACCGCACCGGCCAGGAAGTACGGTGCAGCTTCTGAAGTCGCTGTCACACGACATGCACAGTATCAGTTGTGGGAGCAGGGCACGTATTCTGCAGCCCTGCCTTCCCGCCAGCCCGGAGGCAGCCTGCAGGCTCACAGCGGGCGGGTTTCCTTTGACTGGGAAGGCGATGCTCTGGAGCTCCTGAGCGAGCTGGCCCGTCTGCGCGGACAACAGTTCAGTTACAGCGGCGTGCGTCTTCCCCTGCCCGTCTCACTCCATGTACGCGATATGACCTTCGCTGATGCCCTTCGTCTCACAGAGGCCCAGACTGCCTGGCGGGCAGTCCTCTCACAGTCAGCCGGGCGTTTACATCTTTCCTATATGCCAACGGAGAAAAAATGAAAAAACAGGTCTGTCTCCTGCTGTCCGGGCTCCTGCTGGCAGGCTGTGCCGGACAGCACCATCGCCCCCCTGCCGGTATGGCAGGCAATTTACCACCGCCGGATCTCCGGGCATGGCTGACGCCCACTGACAACCAGGATGACGGCATTTCAGACACCCGTCGCCAGATGCTCACGGACGCCGGACGAACGCTGGGATTCCGTGGCGGAAAAGCACAGCGCTCATGGGAACTGATTCAGGCACTGAATGCCCGGGAAAGTACACTGAATGCCCTGTATGACTTCCGTCCCCTTATCAGCAGGGAAGGCTGGCTGCCCCCTGTTATTGATGAAGCGCAGGATGTTGCTCACATTCAGCCTGACCAGATAAGAACCGCGTCCCGTGTCTGGACCATCCTGCGCCCCGAACGTTTTGTCAGTAACCCGCCGGGCTGGCGTGACTGGCTTCTGCGGGGGCTTTCCACTACCGCCACCCCGGGAACTGAGGGCCGTGTTGTACCGGAAGACCGCGCACAGCGCAGACTCTGGGAAAACGCACTCCGCCAGGGCTGGCAGGAAGGCCGTGACAACGCTGACCTCACCCTGGAAGCCAACCAGAAACGCCTGACCCGGGATTACCGGGGAATGATGCTTTATGCCCTGCTCTGGCGTCAGGGCATGATCACACGCCCGGATGTGACTGAACAGCGGCAGACCGTCACCGGTAACGGCAGGAAACTCATCACCGGAGACCACGTCCGCCGTCTGAAGACACACGCGGAATTCACCCTGCAGAAATCACGCTGGCGTCCGGTCGTCAGCACGGAAGGAGCCCCCGATGAAATTACCCGATGAGTTCGGCACATTCCCTTTCGCCCGTTTCACGGCCGAAGAGTTTCGCTATTTTTTTGCCTGGTGTGCCCGACACCGCGTCAGTGATATCGATCTGACAGGCGGCTCACCGGTATCTGTCAGTCGCTTTGGACGGCGGGTACGTTCGTCCGCACATCCTCTGCCGTCCTCCATCATGATGGCGCTGAGTGATGAATTGTTTGGACGGGAAGTCCTTCCCCGGGTGCTGTCCGGTCATCCCGTGGACCGTACCATTCAGGTCAGCGGTGATGCCTCCGGTCGCTACGGTCTGCAACGGGGGCAGCGTGTTCGCCTGCGCTGTCACCTGATTCAGGGAACATCAGCAACAGAAGAAAAAGTAATCTCCGTCACCATGCGGGTGATCCCGTCCGATATTCCGGACATCCTCACCATGAATATTGAACCGGACCTGCTGGATGCCATGCTCCGGAAAACCGGTCTGGGTTTCATCTGCGGAGAGACTGGCTCCGGTAAATCCACACTGGCAGCGGCACTGTACCGCTACATTCAGACGCATTTCCCCGACCGCAAAACGGTGACCTATGAAGATCCGGTGGAATACATTCTGGGGGGAGAGAATGACCTTCTGCCACCCCATCAGGCCGAAATCGGGCGTGATGTGGAAAGTTTTGCGGCAGGACTTCGCTCTGCCGTTCGCCGTAACCCGGACATCATCGGTATCGGTGAGATCAGGGATTATGAAACGGCAGATGCAGCCGTCCAGGCAGGTAACACCGGTCACTTCTGCATCGGCACCATGCACACCAAATCACCCGGTGAAACCTTTGCCCGGCTGCTGGGGTTATTTCCACCGGAAATCAGGGATTCAATGGCAGCCGCCACCCTTTCCCTGGTGCAGTTCATTCTGGTGCAGGTCCTGGTCAGAACAAATGACGGTGGCAGACAGGCCGTCCGGGAATACATCGTCATAACTGACGAACTGCGTGATACGCTCTCCCGGCAGTCCCATGCGACATGGGGGCATTACATTGATGAAATCATTCGCAAGGAAAAACGGCGGATACGGGATCTGGTTCTGACCATGTATCAGACGGGCAGCATTGAGGCATCAGAAGCTGCGCTCTTCATCCCGGCCGGAGAATTCCCCAAATGAAACGCGAAGGCTTCTGGCGGGATGTCACCCCGCCACTGAATATTTATGGTGTCCCGTTGCCGTTTACCATGATTTACCTGCTGCTGTTTCCGTATCCGTCAAAAACAACATTCTGGGTGTGCAGCGGCATTCTGCTGTTTTTTGTGCTCCTGGGGTACTCAGGATGGACTGTCCGGACGCTCTGCCGGCGTCTGTACAGCCTGGTGCAGGGTAAACAGGCGTCAGGCCGTCCCTGGTGGTACCGGCATCGCACAGAATTACCCCGTGAATGGCGCGGAACGGAATAACCCTCTTTTGGTTACCATCCCGGCAGAAGAACTGAGGGTGAAAAAGACAGGCGTATATTAATGACTATGAGTCTTAACGCTGAGATCCGTGATAATCTTCGCTTCGGTCTGGAGTCTTAAAACCGGCATCTGGTAAGAACAACGTGGGTAACACGGTGAATGCCAGCGTCCGTTACTCCTTCTGATAAAAAACAAGGGGCCGCCCGCCGGCCCTGATATTGCGGAGACAATATGTTTTACCCTGCTGTTGACTATCTTGTGATTATTCTGCTTCTTGCCTTTCTCATGGTGACTTTATTTGCCTGTATCTTTTGTCTCAGACACGAATATATAAGAAAAGAATCAGAAAAACGAAAAAAGGACTTTTTCAAGAAAAAAGAATTGAATATCACTGAGTTTTCATGGTTCAGGTACAACCAGCATAATGAGACCGGAATTAATATTACCATGGATAAAACCATCATCGTGATGGTGGCTGTGAACGGCCGAATGTTCAGTAAAAAATACAGTATAACCTCACTTACATTTGACACAAAAAATATTACCGAAGCGGCACTATATGAAAACGGCATTGTCACCCGTAAGCTCACGCTTCATCGACCTGTCAGTGATGACAGGCCTGCAGGCGTTCCATCGAAACAGCCCATAAGAACAATCCTCCTCTGTATCAGACAAAAAGATCACACCGACGATATTTCTTTCATCCTCTACCAGGGACGTCTTGAACAACGAGGACATAACTACACCATAATAAAAAGCAAGGCTAATTCTGTTATCCTGTTATTAAAAATGCTGCTGACAAACAAAATATAAACCCGCTGCTCCTGTTGTTATTCAGACGGGGGCAGAACAAAGATAATATTTCATAATTTTACCCAAAATACTGATATTCATACCTGCTTGTTATTCTCACATTAATCTATCTTCGTTCTGTTAACTACTGCTGAACGCAAGCCGTTCTCCTTACCGGAATACGGGCAATTCTGTTCAGCCATCCGGAGCCAGCACAATGAAATCACCTTACATTACCCGGCATGCCGTCCCACATGACGCGCAACCTGAACCACACCGCATTACCCCGTGAATGGCACGGACCAGCATCACCCTCTTTTGTTCATCATCCCGGCGTATCACAACGCCCTCATCTTTAATCCCCGGAGAACGACATGAAGTCCAGATATCGAACCTGGCTTGCTGTCCCGCCTGAGGAGACAGAAGCCGTAAAAAATGCAGTTCCCCCGTTAAATGGCCGCAAAGCTGTCGCATGGGATCCAGAAAAAAAGCTCTGGTATGCCCGGGCGGGTACCGAACTTTCACTACTGGAGCGCTGGTTACCCCGGCCACAGGAACTGTCGATGGATGCCGGCGATCCGGTCACTGAATTTGCTCAGGTCCTGGAAAACGCCGGGCTGGTTATTCAGGGATTGCCACAGATGGACGGAGCCATACACAGAGTGGCCACCCGGGATGACAAAAAAGGGGCCAAAAGTGGCGCATACAGGGCCTATCTTGATGGTCGTCCCGCCGGCTGGTACCGCGACTACCGGAGCGCCGATGACAGTCCCACAAACTGGGTATTTTCCGGCGGAGAACAACACGATCCTCTGGCCAGACTGCATCTGCGGGCATTCGCTCAGCAACAGCGCGATGATAACGCACGTAAACTGCAGCAACAGTATAACAAACAGGCCGGCTATGCCCGCTCCTATATTAACAGGTTGCCACAGGCAACAGCACATGAATACCTGACGCGCAAGGGCATCCGGGCCGCGCCTGGCGTGCGGCTGAACAATAAAAATGAGCTGGTTATTCCCTTCAGCAACGGCCGGGGAGAAATACGTTCGTACCAGCGTATTCCGGTCACCGGCGGGAAGGATGCCCGCATTCTGAAAGACTCCGAGAAAACCGGCAACTGGTTCACCTTCGGAACCCCGGAAAATGGCCGCCCCCTGTTATTTGCGGAAGGTTACGCTACTGCAGCCTCCCTGCACGAAGCAACCGGCCTTCCGGTTCTGATGACAGTTGATGCCAGCAATATGATTGCCGTGGCAGAAAATGCCCGCCAAATCTGGACTGACAGCCCCTTTGTCTTCTGTGCCGACAACGATCATCAACGGGAAATTAACAAAGGGGTTTTTAGTGCAACAAAGGCCGCAGAAGTCACGAATGGCGAAGTCATTATTCCGGCCTTTACGGAGGCGGAAAAAGCACAGGGACTGACCGATTTCAATGACCTGGACGCCAGCCGGGGACGGGACAACTTTCAGAATGCCATGAACGCACAGTTAAAACATATCGGTATCCTCACACCCAACAGTGACACTGCCGACCATCGTGAGGCTGTCGTGATCGGCAAACTGATATTCACACCGGTAAAAAATGAGAAGCCACAAATGTCCCCTGAAAACAGACAGAGCACAGCCCCGGAAACGGAGCTGGCGACACAGGATACGCCTTATGACACCCACTCCGACGATACAGAAAACCAGGCATATGAAGATGACTATGCCGCCTATGCATCCCTGCAATCAGTAACTGCGGAGACGTTATCCCCGGATAAACCACTGGAGAATATTGCGTCTGCCGCTGATACCGGCACAGAGAATACCTCTGTGGCTACCGCTGGCGACCAGGAAGACCTCAATACAGACGCCACAGGTACAGACACTGCTCACAACAGCGACACAGCAGAAACAGGAACGCTTCCTGAACCTGCCGGGATGCAGTCCGTGCAGCAGGCAACCACTGAACCGACCGCAGAAGATAAACCACACGAGAACGTTGTTTCCGCTGCCGATACCAGAGAAGAAAATGCCTCTGTGGCTACCGCTGATACCGGTGAAGAAAATGCCTCTGCCACCATCGCTGACAACCAGAGCACGCAGGCAGAAGAACATCCCCGGAGTGAAGACACACCGGAAACCTCCCTCTCCGACGCGGCCGGGACACAGCACACCACCACAACGCAGTCTGAAGAACAAGTGCAGGTTTCCATGGCCAGCGCTGACGACTGGAGCGCATTTGCGGAAGATCTCAACGCTGACACTCCGAGGGCCCCCACTGTTCACAACACCGACAACGCGGAGACAAACACAGTTTCTGAACCGGCCGGGATGCGGCCAGTTCAGCAGGTGACCACTGAACTGACGGCAGAAGATAAAGCACAGGAAAAGAGCGTTGCGTCTGCCGCTGAGACCGGCGCAGAGCACTCCTCTGACATCACCGATGACAACAGGAACGCACCCGCTGAGGAGCTCAATGCCGATGCCACGGTTGCTGTTCACAACACCGGCACAGCAGAAACAGCCTCACCTTCTGAACCTGCAGAAACTCAACCAGTCCGGCAGGCCACCGCTGAACCGACGGCTGAAGATAAACTGCAGGAAGAGCGTCTTGTGTCCGCCACTGAGACCAGCACAGCGAATGAAGCAGCCCACCCTGATACGCCATCGCTTTTCAGCCGTCTGCGCCGTTTTCTGACCGGTGGGAAATCACGCACCTCAGAACCTTCCGTTATTCAGGAGAAAAAGCCCACGGAGGCTGAAACAGCAACAGAGGAGGTCGTACCACCATCACCACCGGAAACCAGCCCGGAAGACACATCGTCAGCGGAACCGGACACGATTATCTTTGCACCCCGCCGTCCCGACAGTCCGCAGCGGCACAACCTGGACGAGATCCTTAAAAATCTTACACACAAAGAGTTTCCCGACAGGACTGCGCTCTACAGCGTTGACGGTGAACCCGCCTTCCTGGACAGACTCTACTGTCTCGAAATGGTGGATGGCGCCAGCGCGGATGACAAAAAGGTCCTGGCTGCCCTTGCTGTGGCCACCAACTTCTATGGCGGCGTTATCGAGCTGACCGGCAGTGATGCCTTTAAGCAAAAAGCCATGCAGCTGATTGTCGAATACGACATCAAGGTTCGCATGAAACTCCCGGCCCAGCGGGCAGCACTGGAAAAACTCCGAAAGGAAAAAGAGATGGCGCATGATGCCATTGTCACCCACAGACCCACGCCGGAACTCAACCGCCAGTCACCGGAAGAGACAACAATGGCCCAACCGGCTCCCCCTGTGTCACCGAAGGCAGAGGCTGAACAAACAGCAGGCAGTACGGCTGAAACACCGCATCCGGAAGCGCCGGTCACGGCAAAAGCTGAAGCCCCCCGGGCCGACAGACCGGAACAACCCGCCGCCCCGTCGTCTGCGCCAGAAAAAGCCCCTGTCAGTGCACAGCCGCAGCAACCCGACACACCGGAGGAAGAGCCGCCCGGCAAGCTCAGCCCCGGTGAAAGTGTGACTGCCGTCCTGACAAACTACGGAGAAAAAGAGTATGCGCCCGGAAAAGGGCGCTGCTTTTTTGTGGAGCTCACCAACCGCAGTGGCAAACGGGAATACTGGGGAAACGGCCTGGAAGAACTGGTCAAAAACCATCAGAAGGGTGACCCCGTCACACTGACACTGCAGGCGAGAGAAACATTCCGGCTGTCCGGTGAAACGCGGGATCGTATCCGTAATATCTGGGCCATAACCCCGGTCAGTAACGGCATTACCGTTAATAATGACCAACCTCATGCGGGTCAGCATACCCTGGAGTTTCCGATGGCAACATTCAGCCAGGTGATGTTACAGATGCAACAACACTGGCCACAGATAATGCAGGAAGTTCGCTCCCCCAAAAATCCTCCCAATAATCTGTACATTGGTGAAGACAGGCAACCTGCATCAGCACCTCAGGATCAATCAATGCGACTCCCCCTCGCTGGTAATGCACCCAATGAACTGATACCAGCCATCGCCTCTGCCGATAAGGACAATCGTCAGTTGAATCTTCTGCTGGTCCACAGCGCAGATGATCATCTGCAGGGCGTGGTCCGCCTGAACGGCACCCTTTACCCGGCACTGGCCACCCCGTCAGCTGACAACCGTCAGCTGGTCATCAATGCCCTGACGGATAACGGTCTGCAGTTTGCCGGTTACGGTGAAGCTGTTAACCATGATGAGAATAATCATCAGCGTCCGTCCCCACAAATAATGCAGTTTCACCTGAAGCAACAGGACTCCCCGTTGTTTGCCGCCATCCACAAACCGGAAGAGCAACCGGACAAGCTTTTCCGCTCTCTGGGTTTTGAGCAGACCTGGAAAGAGTGGTCTGACAGCCAAAAGGCGGAGGACAGGCAGGAAAAAACTCTGCAACAGGCACAATCCCACAGCCCCGGCCGATGAGCCGGTAAGGACGACCATGAACATGAAAAAAACGCTGCTGGTCATACTGACCGGCATCACCCTGGCATCACCGGTGGCAGGTGCCGCCACCTGCCGGGCGGGGGCCGCTGCCGAAGCCGGCAGCAGAGCCGCCTGGGAGCGGGCGCGCACAGCCAGCCAGGCATGGTCACAGCGGGAGAATGACGTCGCCTCCTCCCTGCAGTCCTGCCTGTCCCGCATCAAGGACATCAGTATCACTCTTCCGCAGTTCCCCAGCCTGGACAAGCTCCTCCGCGACCTGGAAAACCAGGTCTGTGATGCCGTCGTGGATCGGGTGAATGACCATCTTCCGGGGAATATCGACCCCTGGAAAGACTACAACCTCTGAACAGGAGCACCATGAGCGAAGCACAACCCACCTCCCCTGTCTCACCGGAAGCGGATAACAGCGGAGATATTTATAACCCCGTGCTCAGAACCATCGCACAGTCAGAACAACGGGCCGCGCTGGTACCCGGTCTGGTCAGGGCGTTGCTGTGCAGCGGCGCAGCACTCTGCATCAGCCTGGTGGCTAATGGCATACAGTACTGGCATGCCACCGGCGTGACGCGCGAATACTTTGCCACTGACAATGGCCGACTGGTCCGTCTGGCACCAACCAGCCAGCCGGCCTGGAGTCAGAGCGACGTCATGAACTTTGGCAGCATGACGCTGAGCGAAGCCTTCAATCTCGATTTTGTCCACTACCGAAAACAAATCACGACACAGGCCCCCCGCTTTTCCGAAGCCGGCTTTGCCGGCTATGTGAATGCCCTTCAGGCCTCGAACATTCTCGACACTATTAAAAAGGAGAAATTTAACCTCACAACCACTATCGGGGCAGGTACCCTGGTCAACCAGGGACAGATGGAGAACGGTGTCTGGTTCTGGAAATTCCAGTATCCGGTCAGGATGCGCCTGGTCGGTCAGACCAGCACCCGCCCCGAACAGGCCTTCACCTTTGAAATCACTGTCCGGCGCGTTGACCCCCGCATCAAACCCGGCGGCATGGAAATCAGCCAGATGGTTTCCCGTAACGCCGCAGCAGGAATCTGAGACTCATATCATGCACATACATCATCTTATTGGCGCACTGCTTATTGTGTGCGGCACTGTCACAGCTGCAGATAACCCGGGCTGGAAAAATGCACGAAGCCCGCAGACCGGCGGAAAGACCGCACAGGCAACCGGGAACACCCCGGCAGGCGGTCCCCCGCCAGCCGCACAACTCCCGGGAAACCTGCCGCCTCCCGGCGCTGCTCTTGTACAGGAAGGCGCATCGCTGGATTCTCCCCTGAATGCCGGTGAAATTCGTGAACTCCGTGGGATAATGGCCGATAACGAACGGGCCATCAGTGCCCCGCTCACCAGTGTGGTGCCCCGTATCAGTTCCCTCACGGTGAATCTGTCTCCGGGGGCCAGCCTGCCCCTTGTCCGTACCGCTCTGCATAACGTCAGCGTGGTGACCTTCACTGACGTCAACGGCAGTCCGTGGCCACAGTCGGATCCGCCCTATAACGCTGCGCCCGGTCACTTTGACGTGCAGTTCAACGGCAATATGGTGTCCGTCACCCCCCTGCGCGCCTGGGCTGCCGGGAATGTGACGGTCTATCTCAAAGGATTGTCTGTACCGGTCATCCTGAATATCACCAGTGGTGAAACAGACACCACTACCCTGAGTCAGGAAATCGACAGTCGTCTGGATCTGCGCATTCCCCGGCAGGGACCTGCCAGCCCGGTGGTGTCCATACCGTCAGAAAAAATTGCCCTGCATGACGCCACTCTGCAGGCCTTTCTGGACGGTGTGCCACCGGATGATCCCGCCATCCGCCGCCTGAAATTCTCCGGTAACGTCCCGGACACCACCATCTGGCAACACGGCGATGATCTTCTCGTGCGCTCACGGGCCATGCTGCGGGATGAATTTGAACAGACGCTGGCATCGGCTGATGGTACGCGGCTGTGGAAACTGCCGGTGACCCCCTTACTCACCTTCTCCGTGAATGGTCAGTCCGTTCACGTCACCCCGGAACTGGAGTAAATCATGAGCGCAGAACAAGAACAGGACACAGCCGCAAAATCCGGCAAAAAGCTGTCAGCCCTGCTGGTTATGGGGGGCGTGATTATCATCGGGGGCGGATACCTGCTGCTCACCTGGCTGTCCCCCGAAAACGCTGCATCGCTCTCGTCAGTCAATATCAACAGCACAACGTCCGGCGGCGGACGGAACGTGATGGAGACACAGCACTACCGGGATTTACTGCGGGCTGACAATGAACGTGGTGCTGCAGAAGCGTTACGTAATAACGAGACGTTTATCGCCAGTCTGCCCCGGGGACTGGATACCGATACCGGAAACGATCAGAAAAGGGATAATCCCCCCGATGATCAGTCAGGCACTTCCGGGCAAAACGCATCCCCTCCTCAGGAAGATCAGACGGCCCGGGAAAAACGGCGTGAGGCATTACAGAAACTGCTTGCCCGTATCAACACACAGCATCAGGATGCCCGGCCACCGGTAGTGGCAGCAGCCATGTGGAGCACCACCGGCGCGCCCGGGACAGCCCCTCATGCGTCACCGTCCGGTACCGTTACATCACAGCATCCCCGTCTGCAGGAGACGAGTCTGGCAACACCGGCTACACGTCAGGGGATCCAGCTGATACCGGCACTGACCCGCGTACCGGCTTACATCGACACCGCAGTGGACTCTGACAATGCGGTCTCCCGCGTGGTGGCCTCCGTACCTGCCGGGCCATGGGCCGGAGCCGTTCTCTACAGCCAGGACGCCAGACTCGCAGGTCAGGGAATGGATATCCACTTTGACCGGATGATGTGGCGGGGCATGTTTCTGAAGGTCAATGCATATGCCCTGAATGAACGAACAGGAATGTCAACCGTGGCCAGCGACGTGAACCACCGCTGGTTTAAGCACATCGTTCTGCCGTCCGTACTTGGCGGGGTGGGCAATGTCGGAAGTCTTTACAAAGACGCCAACACACAGATCCTTCAGGGAAACTACGGCAGTATTACCGGCAGGGTGGGAATGCCTGATGGAGAGGCGCTGGCCGGCGTCATTGCAGGTGGCATGGCCGAACGGGGCAGCCAGCTGCTGACCCGCCAGGCAGAGAGCGAACCTTACCGTCAGGTGACAGTATCACGGGGCGAGGTCGTCTCCATTCTGTTTGTTGAGCCGGTCATGAGCAACGATATCAGTACGCCGTCCTCCGGCACTGCCCCTTCTGAGTCCCCCTCCTCCGGACGTCCGCTCACCCAGGCGGAGGCAGAGCACCAGGCCTCTGACAGGATCCGGGCGGCGGTCCTCCGTAAACAGAATGAAATGCAGCAACGCTACGGCATACAACAGGAAAGTTATCCATGAAAAACGAACATGAAGATCCCGGCAGCTTTGGCGAAACGACGGCACCGGCATCCGGCAAATCCTTCCTGAAACGCCAGTATATGGGATACAGCCTGCCGGTCTGGGCCGGCTGTGCCCTCATCATCCTGGTCGCCATCTGGTACAAGTTTCTGCGGACACCCTCAGAGCCCCCTGCAGATGCAGGCTTTGCTGTCACACCGCCCGCTGCTGAGAGCTGGGCAGAGCCCATGACCATGACGGAGTCCGGGAGCGGAAACAACATGCCCGCACCGCCGGTTACCCCACAGGCAGACATGCAGCAACTTGCCCGTGATCTGAAAGCAGAGCTGGACAGACGGGATGAGGAAATCCGGCGCACCCTGACCATGCTGAAGGACAGTATCACCACCCTCAGTAACGCCATTCAGAAGGATGAGGCCTGGGCACAGGAAACCCGTCAGTTGCTTGAGGAGACCCGTAAGCAGGTGCATACCCTACAGATGCAGGGAGCACTGCCAGCCCCGACCGGGAATAACAGACA
>OGDQ01000386.1_pt1 | contig 36420 bp, 24 predicted proteins | sample 1570451 | NCBI WGS metagenome assembly OGDQ01 (sample SAMEA2582171, study PRJEB24529) | metagenome | biome: Human gut stool | place: China | collected 2011 | reverse complement strand
AATCTACAGAAGTTAAATAATCTACAGAAGTTAAATAATCTACAGAAGTTAAATAATCCGCAGGAGTTAAATAATCCGCAGGAGTTAAATAATCCGCAGGAGCTAAATAATTCGCAGGAGCTAAATAATTCGCAGGAGCTAAATAATTCGCAGGGGTTAAATGATTCGCAGGATTTAAATGATTCTCAGGATTTAAATGATTCTCAGGAGTTAAATAACTCGCAGGAGTTAAATAATTCTCAGGACTTAAATAACTCGCAGGTGAGTTGTAAAGGTTCAGTTGATTCTACGATTACGGATTTATTAGAAAAACCATTAAATAATGCATTATTAGCAATAAGGAACGAACATCTGCTATTAATGCCTCATGTATGTGATGAATCGATTTCATACTTACTGGGCGAAAATGGTATACTTGATGAAATAGATAAGCTCTACGAATATGATCACGGAATTGATAATGACAAAAAAGGTAACAATGAAATTAATGACATCATGATTAACCTGTCTCATATTCTTATTGATTCCTTAGATGATGCAAAGGTTAACCTTACACCGGTCATCCATTCGATGTTGGTGACTTTTTTAGAATTGCCATATAATAATGATGTAAAAATACTGGAATGGTGTTTTAATAAAAGCATGCAATATTTTGATGATTCTGCAAAGATAAAGCATGCATGCTCCGTAATAAATCATATTAATCTTCTCAGCGATCAGTCTAAAATAGCTGAGGCATTATTTTTCAATCTCGATAAAGAACCCTATAAAAATAGCCCTGAATTACAGGGGTTGATTTGGAATAAGTTGGTTGTATATGTCAATGATTTTAATTTAAGTAATCAAGAAAAATCACGCTTAATACTAAGGTTATTTGATGATGTTAAGTTGCTATTTAATGAAGTGCCTGTCAGCATTTTAGTAAATGACATTTTTTTGAAGGTTTTTTTCATGAAACAACCTGATTTTGCTCAGCGGTACTTCTATCAATTACTTAAGAAGTATGAGGGCGAACAGCTGTATCTTAATGAGTTAGGATATGTTTTTGGTGATGAGGAAAAAACAAAAGAAATTGTAAATAAACTTCCGGGTTATGACGTTAAGATTTTTGAAGAAAAGATCGATAATGAATTAAAAATTAGAACAAGAATGATGAAAATCCTCCAGAATGGCAAAATTAATATATATGAATATATTAATAAAGAACAGCTAGAAAAATTAAATCCTCCGGAAAATTTACGTATAACAATAGAAAAATTTGGCTGGAAGAAAAAAACTATCACTGCATAAAATAATGTGATGCCGGGATGTTGTTGTATTTCCCGGCATCTTTATAGCGATATCAATTATTTACTGAGCGTCGCGACCATCACCGCTTTGATAGTATGCATACGGTTTTCCGCCTGATCAAAAACAATGCTGGCGGCAGATTCGAAGACCTCATCAGTCACTTCCATTCCGCCATGTAGGCCAAACTCTTCCGCCATTTTCTTGCCAAGCGTCGTTTGGTCGTCATGAAACGCGGGCAGGCAGTGGAGGAATTTGACCTCCGGGTTACCGGTCAACTGCATCATCTTGCTGTTCACCTGATATTCACGCAGTAATGCAATCCGTTCCGCCCATTTCTCTTTTGCTTCCCCCATCGACACCCACACATCGGTATAGATAAAGTCAGCACCTTCAACTCCCTTCGCGACATCTTCCGTCAGCGTAATATTCCCACCATTTTGCTGTGCCAGGGCGCGGCATTCCGTAACCAGCGCAGCTTCCGGCCAGCATGCCTGCGGCGCGACCAGACGCAAATCCAGACCGGTAAGCGCCGCAGCTTCGAGCATCGAATTGCCCATATTGTTACGCGCGTCACCTGCATAAACCAGCGTCATTTCGTTGAACGCTTTGCCGGGCAAATGCTCCTGCATGGTGAGGAGATCCGCCAGAAGCTGCGTGGGGTGAAACTCATTGGTCAGGCCGTTCCATACCGGCACGCCAGCGTATTCCGCCAGTGTTTCGACAATCTCCTGACCATAGCCGCGATACTGAATACCGTCATACATGCGACCAAGCACGCGGGCAGTGTCTTTAATCGACTCTTTATGACCAATCTGGCTGCCGCTTGGGCCGAGATAAGTAACGCGAGCACCCTGGTCATATGCGGCAACTTCGAAAGAGCATCGGGTACGAGTCGAGTCTTTTTCGAAGATGAGCGCGATGTTTTTACCAGTGAGTTTGGCTTCTTCTTTACCGCTTTTCTTATCGGCTTTCAGCTTCGCGGCTAACTGCAGCAGGCTGTTGAGTTCAGCTGGCGTGAAATCGAGTAATTTCAGGAAATGCTTATGATAAAACCCGGACATAGATCCCTCCTGTGGCTAACGCCTCAATGAATTAAAATTCAATTTATATGGATGATTATTCATTTGCAAGTCTAAAGCATAAATCTTTGTCACAAAGGTGGAGGCAATGTCAGTGGTGTGTGACAATAAGAGTATCGGCAGGACATTAAGAGGAATGAGCCATGGCAAACCCGGAACAACTGGAAGAACAGCGTGAAGAAACACGTTTGATTATTGAAGAATTACTGGAAGATGGCAGCGATCCGGACGCGCTGTACACCATCGAACACCATCTTTCCGCAGACGATCTGGAAACACTGGAAAAAGCAGCAGTTGAAGCGTTTAAACTCGGTTACGAAGTGACCGATCCAGAAGAGCTGGAAGTTGAAGATGGTGACATCGTGATTTGCTGCGACATCCTCAGCGAGTGCGCGTTGAATGCCGATCTGATCGATGCCCAGGTTGAACAACTGATGACGCTGGCAGAGAAATTTGACGTTGAGTACGACGGTTGGGGCACTTACTTTGAAGATCCTAACGGCGAAGATGGCGACGATGAAGATTTTGTCGATGAAGACGATGACGGAGTTCGCCACTAATTAAGCGTTGCGCATCAGGCCCAGGTAGTTCCTGCAACCTGGTGAATTTGTTGCCCGGATAAGGCATTCATGTCACATCCGGCATAAACAAAACGTACGTTGTTAATGTTCGAATGCCCGCGAGTTGAACACGCGGGCATTTTTTTAGAGTTCGCGCAACATCCGCACTTCACAATCGACATGGCCCGTGCAGCCAAGCGCATAGTCGATATGCTCAAAGCCCAAATGCTCATAAAGCGCAATGGCTTCCTTTAAAAAAGCGGTCGTTTCCAGATAGCAGCGTTTGAAACCCATCTCTCGCGCCTGCTCCATCGCCATTAAGGCCAGTTTTTTTGCCAGCCCTTTGCCGCGGATAGCCGGAAGAAAATACATCTTTTGCAGTTCGCAAATATCCGACTCACTCCCGGTTAATGGCGCTATCCCACCGCCGCCGACCACTTCACCCTCGTACTCAACGACCCAATATGCATGGCCAGGCTGACTATACACTTGATACAGCTCGTCAAGATTCGGATCGGCGACGGTGTAGCCTTTATCAGCGGTAAGACCGTATTCGGCGGATACCTGACGAATGACGCGGGCGATAGCAGGATTATCCTGCAGCGTCAGGCGACGCATTACAGGTGATTGCGGCGCAATGTTATTCATAGTTTAACCCAATAAAAATAAAGTAATTATACATTTGTTTAATACCACTCTCTTCTTACGTGCGCAAGCGACTTATAAGTAATAAAGTTTTTGCCAGCCTATTACTGATAAGAGTATTGTAACGTGGCAGAACATTTTACTGTCTGTATATATAAGTTATATCAATGGATTTTTTAATTCAGGGAATTTTTATGGCTCAAGTTATTAATGAAATGGATGTTCCGTCCCATTCGTTTGTTTTTCATGGTACAGGTGAGAGATATTTTCTTATTTGTGTGGTGAATGTGTTGTTAACGATTATAACGCTAGGTATCTATTTACCATGGGCATTAATGAAATGTAAGCGTTATCTTTATGCTAATATGGAAGTTAACGGACAACGATTTTCTTATGGAATAACCGGTGGGAATGTTTTTGTTAGTTGTCTTATTTTTGTTTTTTTCTATTTCGCAATCTTAATGACAGTGTCAGCAGATATGCCGCTTGTTGGTTGTGTTTTGACTTTGTTACTGTTGGTTTTGCTTATATTTATGGCAGCAAAAGGACTGCGTCATCAGGCCTTAATGACCAGTCTCAACGGCGTAAGATTTAGTTTTAATTGCTCTATGAAAGGGTTCTGGTGGGTGACCTTTTTCTTGCCGATTTTAATGGCCGTTGGGATGGGGACTGTTTTCTTTATCTCGACAAAGATGCTACATGCCAATAGTTCAAGTAGTGTTATTATATCTATGGTTCTGATGGCAATAGTTGGTATTGTTTCCATTGGTATTTTTAATGGTACTTTATATAGTCTGGTAATGAGTTTTCTCTGGAGCAATACCAGTTTCGGTATCCATCGTTTCAAGGTGAAATTAGATACTACGTATTGTATAAAATATGCCATTCTCGCATTTTTAGCTTTATTGCCTTTTCTCGCTGTTGCTGGTTATATTATCTTCGATCAAATATTAAATGCGTATGATAGTTCTGTATATGCAAATGATGACATTGAGAATTTACAGCAATTTATGGAAATGCAACGTAAAATGATAATCGCGCAGTTAATCTATTATTTTGGGATTGCTGTTAGCACCAGTTATTTAACGGTGTCGTTGCGAAACCATTTTATGAGCAACCTGTCACTGAATGATGGGCGTATTCGTTTTCGCTCAACTTTAACGTACCACGGTATGCTTTATCGCATGTGTGCGTTGGTGGTGATATCCGGGATTACGGGCGGTCTGGCTTATCCACTGCTGAAAATATGGATGATTGACTGGCAGGCAAAAAATACGTATTTGCTGGGCGATTTGGATGACCTTCCTTTAATCAATAAAGAAGAACAACCAGATAAAGGCTTCTTAGCCAGTATTTCACGGGGAATTATGCCTTCTTTACCATTTCTGTAAGAGATAAAAAAGGCCGGAGCATGCTCCGGCCTTCGTTTTCATCACTGTGTTTTGATTACAGCGCGGCGATAACAGCCTGCTGTTCAATCAGCTTCGCTTTCGCTTCTGCATAACCTTCCAGCTTCTCACGCTCTTTCGCGATAACCGCTTCCGGTGCGCGGGCGACAAAGCCTTCATTTGCCAGCTTGTTCTCGATGCGGCTGATTTCACCTTCGATCTTCGCCACTTCTTTCGCCAGGCGCGCCAGCTCATCTTCTTTGTTGATGAGGCCAGCCATCGGGATCAGCAGCTCTGCGCCGTCGATGATCTTGGTAACGGAAACCGGACCTTTGTCATCGGCAGGCAGCACGGTGATGCTTTCCAGACGCGCCAGCGTTTGCAGGAAGCCACGGTTTTCGTTCACTCGACGTTCTGCATCCGCGCTGCAACCACGCAGCAGCAGTTCCAGCGGTTTGCCCGGCGCGATGTTCATTTCTGCACGGATGTTACGTACAGCAACGATCGCCTGTTTCAGCCACTCGGTGTCGGCCAGTGCCGCTTCATCCACCTGAGACGCATCGTACTGCGGGAACGGCTGCAGCATGATGGTGTCGGCAGTGATACCACAAAGTACTTTCACACGCTGCCAGATGGTTTCGGTGATGAACGGAATGATCGGATGCGCGAGGCGCAGCAGACCTTCCAGTACAGTCACCAGCGTATGGCGAGTACCGCGCAGTTCTGCTTCGGTGCCACCGTTCATTACCGGCTTGGTCAGCTCGAGATACCAGTCACAGAACTGGTTCCAGGTGAATTCATACAGAATGCCTGCGGCGATATCGAAGCGGAAGCTGTCCAGCGCTTCGCGGTACGCTTTGATGGTCTGGTTGAACTCCGCCAGAATCCAGCGATCCGCCAGCGACCGCGTCATTTCGCCGCCGTTGAAGCCGCAATCCTGACCTTCTGTGTTCATCAGCACAAAGCGGCTGGCGTTCCACAGCTTGTTACAGAAGTTACGGTAACCTTCCAGGCGCTTCATATCCCAGTTGATGTCACGACCGGTAGACGCCAGCGCCGCCAGGGTGAAGCGCAGGGCATCGGTGCCGTGCGGTTCAATGCCGTTCGGGAACTGTTTCTCGGTGCGCTTACGGATTTTGTCCGCCAGCTGCGGCTGCATCATATTGCCGGTACGTTTTTCCAGCAGTTCTGGCAGCGAAATACCGTCAACCATATCCAGCGGGTCGATAACGTTACCCTTGGATTTGGACATTTTCTGGCCTTCGTCGTCACGAATCAGACCGGTCATGTAAACAGTGTGGAACGGCACCTGCGGTTTGCCATTTTCATCTTTGATGAAGTGCATGGTCATCATGATCATGCGGGCAATCCAGAAGAAGATGATGTCGAAACCAGATACCATCACGCTGGTTGGGTGGAACTGACGCAGGGCGTCGGTATTTTCCGGCCAGCCAAGGGTAGAGAAGGTCCACAGCGCAGAAGAGAACCAGGTGTCGAGAACGTCTTCGTCCTGACGCAGGACAACATCAGCACCGAGGTTATTTTCTTTACGCACTTCGTCTTCGTTGCGGCCAACATAAACGTTACCCGCTTCGTCATACCATGCCGGGATACGGTGACCCCACCACAACTGACGAGAGATACACCAGTCCTGAATATCGCGCATCCAGGAGAAGTACATGTTTTCGTACTGCTTCGGTACGAACTGAATGTCGCCGTTCTCAACCGCTTCAACCGCCGGTTTCGCCAGGACATCGGCACGCACGTACCACTGGTCGGTCAGCATCGGTTCGATAACTACGCCGCCACGGTCGCCGTAAGGAACGGTCAGGTCGTGCGGTTTAATTTCTTCCAGCAGGCCGAGTGCGTCAACCGCAGCAACGACCGCTTTACGTGCAGCAAAACGCTCCAGTTTCTGGAATTCTGCCGGGATCTCGCTGGAATAAACGTCAGATTCGTTACCTTTGGTATCGAACACCTGGGCGCTTTCACGGATATCGCCGTCAAAGGTAAGGATGTTGATCATCGGCAGGGCGTGACGTTTACCGACTTCATAGTCGTTAAAGTCGTGCGCCGGGGTGATCTTCACGCAGCCGGTGCCTTTTTCCATGTCGGCGTGTTCGTCGCCAACGATCGGAATACGACGGTTAACCAGCGGTAGAATGACATATTTGCCAATCAGATCTTTGTAACGCGGATCTTCTGGGTTAACGGCCACGCCGGTATCGCCCAGCAGGGTTTCCGGACGGGTAGTCGCAACCACCAGATAATCTTTACCATCTGCGGTTTTCGCGCCGTCAGCCAGCGGATAGCGGATGTGCCACATCGAACCTTTCGATTCGCGGTTTTCCACTTCCAGGTCAGAGATAGCGGTGCGCAGTTTCGGGTCCCAGTTTACCAGGCGCTTGCCACGGTAAATCAGGTCTTCTTTATACAGACGAACGAAAACTTCTTTCACCGCATTGGACAGACCTTCGTCCATGGTGAAGCGTTCACGCTCCCAGTCGACGGAGTTGCCGAGACGGCGCATCTGACGGGTAATGGTGCCGCCGGATTCCGCTTTCCATTCCCAGATTTTGTCGATGAAAGCTTCGCGGCCGTAGTCGTGACGGGTTTTACCTTCTTCTGCGGCAATCTTGCGCTCAACGACCATCTGGGTAGCGATCCCGGCGTGGTCAGTACCGACCTGCCACAGGGTGTTTTTGCCCTGCATGCGCTGATAGCGGATCATGGTATCCATGATGGTTTGCTGGAAGGCGTGACCCATATGCAAACTGCCGGTGACGTTCGGCGGCGGGATCATGATGCAGAAACTTTCCTGGCTTTCATCGCCATTAGGCTTAAAGTAGCCCTGCTTTTCCCAGTGCTCGTAAAGCGGCTGTTCGATATCTTGTGGGTTATATGTCTTTTCCATTATTTCCAGGTTGCCGTATTCAGGTTGAAACCAGCCACGCGGTAGGCTTTATAGCGTTCGCGCGCCAGTTGTTTCAGAGAATCTTCATAAGGAACGAAGTCTACCACTTCTGTGAAAGCGGTGGCAAAATCTGCAAAGCTTGTTCGCAGACTAATCAATATATCGCGCGGGCTGCTGCTACGCTTTTGCGGCCAGGCGATCTCCACCGGCGCACCGCCGCGCGGTCCTTCTCCCGCTAAATTATGCGGAACAAAGCTTTCTGCCGGACGCGCCCACAGGGCTTCATCCAGCCGGTAAGCCTGCTTTTCATCTTCACAGGCGATGAGCACGCGCTTACCGCTGCGCCAACGTTCTGCGGCAATTTCACACACCAACTGCTCAACGGCGCTTAAGCCATCGACGGTGGTGTCATTGTCCAGAAGGTAGAACGTTGCGTTTTTCATATATGGGGCTTCTTGTGGTGGATTTAAATGCGCATCAGATATACACCGCAGCGCCTGATGCGACGCTGCCGCGTCTTATCAGGCCTACGAATTCGGGCAGTGTGTAGGTCAGATAAGGCGTTTACGCCGCATCCGACAATAACAGCCTTGCCTGATGCGACGCTGCCGCGTCTTATCAGGCCTACAAGTTAAGTGCTGTGTGTAGGTCGGATAAGGCGTTCACGCCGCATCCGACAATAACAACTTTGCCTGATGCAATTACTCTTCGCCGTTAAACCCAGCGCGGTTTAACAGGAACTGTGCCAGCAACGCTACCGGGCGACCGGTTGCGCCTTTTGCTTTACCAGAACGCCAGGCGGTACCGGCGATATCCAGGTGCGCCCAGTTGTACTTACGGGTAAAGCGCGACAGGAAGCAACCTGCGGTAATCGCCCCACCAGGACGACCGCCAATGTTCGCCATATCGGCAAAATTGGACTCCAGCTGTTCCTGATACTCATCACCCAGCGGTAAACGCCATGCGCGGTCACCGGATTGTTCAGACGCCGCAATCAGCTCATGGGCCAGCGGATTGTGGTTCGCCATCAGACCGGTAATGTGATGGCCCAGCGCGATCACGCAGGCACCGGTCAGCGTCGCCACGTCAATCACCGCTTCCGGCTCAAAACGCTCAACGTAAGTTAACACGTCGCATAGTACCAGACGGCCTTCGGCGTCGGTATTCAGCACTTCTACGGTTTGGCCGGACATGGTGGTTAACACATCCCCCGGACGATAGGCACGCCCCCCAGGCATGTTTTCGCAACCTGCCAGCACGCCGATAACGTTAATCGGCAGTTGCAGCTCTGCGACCATACGCATCACGCCGTAAACCGCCGCCGCGCCGCACATATCGTACTTCATCTCATCCATGCCTTCTGAAGGCTTGATGGAGATACCGCCGGAGTCGAAGGTTAAACCTTTACCCACCAGCACGATTGGGCGTGCATCTTCCGACGCGTTGCCTTTGTACTCAATCACCGACATCAGCGATTCGTTCTGCGAACCCTGACCGACCGCCAGATAAGAATGCATCCCCAGCTCTTTCATCTGCTGTTCGCCGATAACGCGGGTGATGACATTCTTGCTGTAGCTGTCAGCCAGCTGGCGCGCCTGAGAGGCGAGATAAGCGGCGTTACAGATATTCGGCGGCATATTACCGAGATCTTTCGCTGCTTTTATCCCGGCGGCAATCGCCAGACCGTGCTGGATCGCGCGCTCACCGCTGGTCAGTTCACGGCGGGTCGGCACGTTGAACACCATTTTACGCAGCGGACGACGCGGTTCGCTCTTGTTCGTTTTCAGCTGATCGAAACTGTAGAGCGTCTCTTTTGCAGTCTCGACAGCCTGACGCACTTTCCAGTAGTTGTTACGGCCTTTAACGTGCAGTTCAGTCAGAAAGCAGACCGCTTCCATTGAGCCAGTATCATTCAGCGTATTAATGGTTTTCTGAATAACCTGCTTGTACTGACGCTCATCCAGCTCACGTTCTTTGCCGCAACCAATAAGGAGAATTCGCTCGGAAAGTACATTTGGCACATGGTGCAGCAACAGTGTCTGCCCCGGTTTTCCTTCCAGTTCACCCCGACGTAGCAGGGCGCTGATGTACCCATCGCTGATTTTATCGAGCTGTTCTGCAATCGGAGAAAGGCGACGTGGGTCGAAGACGCCCACGACGATGCAGGCACTCCGCTGTTTCTCCGGGCTACCGCTTTTTACACTAAACTCCATGCACTACGCTCCTGAATCTTAAAGACAACGGCGGTGGCTACAGATAGAATTGCAAGCTTTCGTAACTCATGTCCGCTGTTGCGATGACTTCGTGTTAATCTTAACGTTATTACGGCATTGGCACGTCAGAACATAATCTGAGAGGTGAATCCGTTGAGTATAATTATCTTAGCGACGATTTCGACGACTCAAGAGAATAAATGACGTTTAAGCCATGAAACAAGCTAAAATCCTGCAAAAGACGAGTTTTTACGGGCGTATTTAAAGTGATAATCATAAGATATCTGGTGCGGGAGACGCTCAAAAGCCAGCTGGCGATACTCTTCATCTTGCTTTTGATCTTCTTCTGTCAAAAGTTAGTGAGGATCCTCGGCGCAGCGGTTGACGGCGATATTCCGGCGAATCTGGTGCTCTCCCTTCTCGGGTTGGGCGTGCCGGAAATGGCGCAGCTTATCCTGCCATTAAGCCTGTTCCTCGGGCTGCTGATGACGCTGGGCAAACTGTATACCGAAAGTGAAATTACGGTAATGCATGCCTGCGGCCTGAGCAAAGCGGTTCTGGTGAAAGCGGCAATGATCCTTGCGGTATTCACGGCAATCGTCGCGGCGGTTAACGTGATGTGGGCGGGACCGTGGTCATCGCGTCATCAGGATGAAGTGTTAGCAGAAGCGAAAGCGAACCCTGGCATGGCGGCGCTGGCGCAAGGGCAATTCCAGCAAGCGACTAATGGCAGTTCGGTGCTGTTCATCGAAAGCGTTGACGGCAGCGATTTCAAAGATGTGTTCCTCGCGCAAATTCGACCAAAAGGTAATGCACGTCCTTCTGTGGTGGTGGCCGATTCCGGACATTTAACCCAGCTGCGCGACGGCTCCCAGGTCGTCACTCTCAACCAGGGAACGCGCTTCGAAGGCACTGCACTGTTACGTGATTTCCGCATTACGGATTTCCAGGATTATCAGGCGATCATTGGTCACCAGGCGGTGGTGCTCGACCCGAACGATACCGACCAGATGGACATGCGCACATTGTGGAACACTGACACCGATCGTGCTCGCGCAGAACTGAACTGGCGTATCACGTTGGTATTCACCGTGTTTATGATGGCACTTATGGTCGTACCGCTGAGCGTGGTTAACCCACGTCAGGGACGCGTACTGTCGATGCTGCCAGCCATGCTGCTGTATCTGTTGTTCTTCCTGATCCAGACCTCCCTGAAATCGAACGGCGGTAAAGGTAAGCTGGACCCGACGCTGTGGATGTGGACCGTTAACCTGATTTATCTGGCTTTGGCGATTGTTCTCAACCTTTGGGACACCGTGCCGGTCCGCCGCCTGCGCGCCAGTTTTTCGCGTAAAGGAGCGGTGTGATGCAACCTTTTGGCGTACTTGACCGCTATATCGGTAAAACTATTTTCACCACCATCATGATGACACTGTTCATGCTGGTGTCGCTGTCGGGCATTATCAAATTTGTCGATCAGTTGAAAAAAGCCGGGCAGGGGAGTTACGACGCGTTAGGCGCAGGAATGTATACCTTGCTGAGCGTGCCGAAAGATGTGCAGATCTTCTTCCCGATGGCGGCTCTGCTTGGGGCGTTGCTTGGTCTTGGGATGCTGGCGCAGCGCAGCGAACTGGTGGTGATGCAGGCTTCTGGTTTTACCCGTATGCAGGTGGCGCTGTCGGTGATGAAAACCGCCATTCCGCTGGTCTTACTGACGATGGCGATTGGTGAATGGGTCGCGCCGCAGGGCGAGCAGATGGCGCGTAACTACCGTGCGCAGGCGATGTACGGCGGCTCGTTGCTCTCTACCCAGCAAGGTTTATGGGCGAAAGATGGCAACAACTTCGTCTACATTGAGCGGGTTAAAGGTGACGAAGAGTTAGGTGGCATCAGTATTTATGCCTTTAACGAGAATCGTCGTCTGCAATCCGTACGCTATGCCGCTACCGCGAAGTTTGACCCGGAACATAAAGTCTGGCGTCTGTCGCAGGTTGATGAATCTGATCTGACCAATCCGAAACAGATCACCGGTTCGCAGACGGTGAGCGGCACCTGGAAAACCAACCTCACGCCGGACAAACTGGGCGTGGTGGCGCTGGACCCGGATGCACTCTCCATCAGTGGTTTGCACAACTACGTGAAGTATCTGAAGTCGAGCGGTCAGGATGCCGGGCGTTATCAGCTCAACATGTGGAGCAAAATCTTCCAGCCGCTATCCGTGGCGGTGATGATGCTGATGGCGCTGTCGTTCATCTTTGGCCCACTGCGTAGCGTACCGATGGGTGTGCGTGTGGTCACCGGTATTAGCTTCGGTTTTGTCTTCTACGTACTGGACCAGATCTTCGGCCCGCTGACGTTGGTTTATGGCATCCCGCCGATCATCGGCGCACTGTTGCCAAGCGCTAGCTTCTTCTTAATCAGCCTGTGGCTGTTAATGAGAAAATCGTAACCGAATGAACGAATAAAGGGAGCGAAAGCTCCCTTTATTATTGTTAGCATAGTGTGCTTCGTTCATTTATGAAAAATCATTAAAATTCAATATATTGCAGTGGTGTGGGCATAATAAGACGCGCCAGCGTCGCATCAGGCAAAGACAAATCGCACCTGGCTTACCTTTTTCTCCCCCCCAGCAAACTCCCCAACATTCCACGCACAATCTGATTCGTCACCTGGCGGGCGGCGCTTTTCGCCATTGTTTGCACAACACCATCTTTCTTCCCGCCGCGTGGTCCGGTAGTGCCGAACAAAATATCCTTCAATCCACCAAGAATGCCGTCATCTACCGCTACCTCTTTCCCTTTCGCGGGGGGATTATTTTGCTGCTCGGTGCTTGCCTGTACGCCTTTTTGCAACATCTCATAGGCGGATTCCCGGTCCACGTCATCCTCGTACTTGCCATACACCGGAGAGTGATTAATCAAGCCATTACGCTCATCTTCCGTCACCGGTCCCATCCGCGAACAAGGCGCAATCACCATCGCCCGTTCCACCACAGAAGGACTTCCTTTTGCATCGAGAAACGAGATTAACGCCTCGCCGGTCCCCAGTTCCTGGATTGCCTTTTCCGTATCAAATGCAGGGGTGGGGCGCATGGTTTGCGCCGCAGCTTTTACCGCTTTCTGATCTTTGGGCGTAAAAGCACGCAAAGCGTGTTGAACGCGATTACCGAGCTGGCCGAGCACATTATCTGGAATATCAGACGGGTTTTGCGAAACGAACCAGACGCCCACGCCTTTTGAGCGAATAAGCCTTATCACCTGCTCAATCTTATCCAGCAGTACCTGCGGGGCATCGTTAAATAGCAGATGTGCCTCGTCGAAGAAAAACACCAGTTTTGGTTTCTCCAGATCGCCCGCTTCCGGCAATTGTTCATACAACTCTGAAAGCATCCACAGCAGGCTGGCGGCGTACAGTTTCGGCATCTGATAAAGTTTCTCGGCGCTGAGGATATTGATAACGCCTTTACCGTTGGCATCGGTGCGCATCCAGTCTTTGATATCCAGCATCGGCTCACCAAAGAAGTGTGCTGCGCCTTGCTGTTCCAGCGACAACAGCCCGCGCTGGATGGCACCAACCGATGCGCTACTGATATTTCCGTACTGATTCTGGAAGGATTTGGCGTTATCGCCGATGTACTGGGTAATTGCCCGCAGATCTTTAAAGTCGAGCAGTAACAGCCCCTGATCGTCAGCAATGCGGAAAATGATATCCAGCACGCCAGATTGCACATCGTTGAGATTCAACAGTCGCGCCAGCAACAGCGGTCCCAGATCCGAAACCGTCGCCCGCACCGGATGGCCTTTCTCGCCAAAGATATCCCACACCACCACCGGATTGGCATGCGGTTGCCAATCATTGACGCCGATATTTTTAAGCCTTGCGAGCAGTTTTTCCGACGCCGTTCCTGCCTGCGCGATACCGGTCAGATCGCCTTTCACATCAGCCATAAACACCGGCACGCCGATTTCCGACAATGACTCTGCCAGTTTTTGCAGCATAACGGTTTTACCCGTCCCCGTTGCGCCGGTAATCAGCCCGTGACGGTTCGCCATTCCCGGCAGTAAAAACAGTTCTGTGTCCGGCGTGCGGGCAATTAACAGGGGTTCGCTCATGAGATTTCCTCCAGTTTCCTGCCTGGAGTATAGGCAACGGCTGCGCACTCTTCACCGCTAAATTCAGCAGATTGCGAGACGCCTTCCAAAGAGATTTAAGTGCCGGGCGACAGGCACCCGGCAAAGGGATCAGAAGTCGGCTTTCAGGACCACTCGGTAGCGCGCTTTACCATCGCGTACATGCTGAATGGCGTCGTTAATTTTCGACATCGGGAACAATTCGGTAGTCGGCGCAACCTTGCTGCGGGCGGCAAAGCGCATCAGCTTACGCAACTCATAAGGCGTGCCGGTAGCAGAACCAGAGACGCTGCGGTCGCCCGCAATTAACGTAAAGGCCGGAACAGACAGCGGCGTGAGAACCGCACCGACCGTATGGAAATTACCGCCGTACGTCAGCGCTTCAAAATAAGGCTGCCAGTCGAGGCTGACGTTGACGGTGTTGATAATGAGATCAAACTGCCCCGCCAGTGCTTTCAGTGCCTGCGGATCGCGGCTATTCACCACTTTATCGGCACCCATCGCCAGTACTTCCTGCTCTTTCGCCGGATTCGAACTAAAGGCTGTCACCTCGCATCCCATTGCGTGCAGAAGTTTTATAGCGATATGCCCCAGCCCGCCAATACCAATTACCCCAACGCGGCTGGTGGCAGTGATATGGTGCATTAACAGTGGTTTGAAGACCGTGATACCACCGCACAACAGCGGCCCGGCGGACTCGATATCAATATTTTCTGGCAGTGGAATCACCCATTGCCAGTCCGCACGCAACTTCTCGGCAAAGCCACCGCGATTCATAATCGTCGGCACCGCACCTTGCTCACAGTTGATCTGATTACCGCTAATACAGGCATCGCAATGCCCGCAGCTACGCGCCGTCCAGCCAATCCCGACACGCTGACCGACCTGCAAACCTTTATCCTGCGCGGCGCTCCCGAGCGCCACCACGCGACCAATCACCTAATGCCCGGCAACCAGCGGATATTGTGAAAATCCCCATTCGTTATCGATCATCGACAGATCGGAATGGCAGATCCCGCAGTAATCCACCTGCACTTCAACATCTTGTGGCTTCAGTTCACCGGGATCGTACTCATAAACTTCCAGTTCGCCGCCTGCTTCTTTTGCGGCATAGCTTTTTATCATCGACATTTTTTGGTCCTTCTCTGGTGTTGTCTGGGAAGTGTAGAGCATGGCAGGGCGGGGTGCCTGGAGTGTGACAAAGGTTACACATCGCTGTATGCAATGCTGAAAATTTCAGCACTTAGCGAGGTGCGAGCAAGCTGGCGCTTGCATGGTGGCGTGCGACAGGTATAATCCACAACGTTTTCCGCATACCTCTTCAGTGCCGAAGTGGCGAAATCGGTAGACGCAGTTGATTCAAAATCAACCGTAGAAATACGTGCCGGTTCGAGTCCGGCCTTCGGCACCAAAAGTATGTAAATAGACCTCAACTGAGGTCTTTTTTTATGCCTAAAATTCAGTATTTATCTACCTTTCCAGCTATATTAACTCTCTCAAGGTCAACCGATATCAACGTACATCTACCAACATATGTTGGTACAGATGATGGTATTTCCGGTTCGATAATGCTTGTACCAACAGGGAGGGAATACGCATGGCATTAACAGATATCAAAGTCAGAGCAGCCAAGCCAACGGATAAGCAATATAAGCTGACTGATGGTGGCGGTATGCATCTGCTTGTCCATCCAAATGGTTCTAAGTACTGGCGTTTGCAGTACCGTTATGAGGGAAAGCAAAAAATGCTGGCACTTGGGGTTTATCCTGAAATCACACTAGCGGATGCCAGAGTACGTCGTGACGAGGCGCGTAAGCTGCTTGCGAATGGCGTCGATCCGGGAGACAAAAAGAAAAATGATAAGGTTGAACAGAGTAAAGCACGAACCTTTAAAGAAGTCGCGATTGAGTGGCATGGCACCAATAAAAAGTGGTCTGAAGATCACGCCCATCGTGTGCTAAAAAGTCTGGAAGATAATCTTTTTGCAGCGCTTGGTGAACGTAATATCGCTGAGTTAAAAACTCGAGATTTATTAGCACCCATTAAGGCCGTAGAAATGTCTGGACGTCTTGAAGTGGCCGCTCGTCTTCAGCAGCGCACTACAGCCATCATGCGCTATGCAGTGCAAAGTGGGTTAATTGATTATAACCCGGCACAAGAGATGGCTGGGGCGGTTGCTTCCTGTAATCGACAACATCGTCCCGCGCTTGAATTAAAGCGCATCCCTGAGTTGCTTACAAAAATAGATAGCTATACTGGTAGGCCGCTAACCCGATGGGCGACAGAACTCTCTTTGCTGATCTTTATTCGGTCCAGTGAGCTGCGTTTTGCTCGTTGGTCAGAGATCGATTTCGAAGCGTCTATATGGACTATCCCACCGGAGCGGGAGCCTATTCCTGGAGTGAAACATTCCCATAGAGGCTCAAAAATGCGTACAACGCATCTAGTGCCTCTTTCAACGCAAGCTCTTGCAATTTTAAAGCAGATAAAACAGTTTTGTGGGGCCCATGACTTGATATTTATTGGTGATCACGATTCGCACAAACCCATGAGTGAGAATACGGTAAATAGTGCGTTACGGGTCATGGGGTATGATACAAAAGTAGAGGTTTGTGGTCATGGCTTTCGAACAATGGCCTGTAGTTCATTGGTCGAATCAGGTTTGTGGTCTCGTGATGCTGTTGAACGTCAGATGAGCCACATGGAGCGAAATTCAGTGAGGGCCGCGTATATCCATAAAGCAGAGCATCTGGAAGAACGCCGCTTGATGCTACAATGGTGGGCCGATTTTCTGGATGCAAACAGAGAAAAATTTATCAGTCCATTTGAATATGCAAAGATTAATAATCCATTAAAACAGTAATCATCCCGGGCAAATGCCCGGGAACTTACTCCATGAATATTTTCTTTGTTAAAAAGGCAAAACGATATTAACTGATGTATTAAATGTTTACCGGATTGCTCCCTGCAGGTGGATTATCAGAATCCGCAGTTATTCGTTATTTATATATATTCAATAAAAAGAAACATCATAAAAAATCCCGCACCCACAGGGTGATGCGGGATAACTGACGTAAGGAATGTTGCCGGGATTTGGTGGTCCCTTGTGCTGATATGAATACAGGTTCTATTCTATACAGAATCCTTTTCAGTACAAGAGACTGTATTACAGTTTGCCATATATGATTACCTGTGGTCCGGAAGAATAAGTGGCTGCGGTTTCAGACTGTCTGCCGGCACATTTTTCTCTCCGTTAAAAACCATAACGGGTTCATTATCTTCGTCTGTCAGCGGATTGAATGGCGTTATATTTTCGGTACGAATACCGGTCAGCCACTGAAAAATGCCTGCGAAATTACGGGCACTGATTTTCCTGCTGACGGACTGATGAGACGTGATGTCACTGGCGGTAATAATCAGGGGAACGCTGTAGCCCCCCTGCACATGACCATCATGATGAACAGGATTAGCACTGTCGCTGACCGACAGCCCATGGTCAGAAAAGTAAAGCATTGCAAAGTGACGGGAATGCCGGCGAAGGATACCATCAAGCTGACCGAGAAAGTTATCCAGTTTACTGATGCTGGCGAGGTAACAGGCAATCTTTCGGGGATACTGCTCCAGGTAATAATTCGGCCAGGAGTTAAGTCGGTCACACGGATTCGGATGAGAGCCAATCATGTGCAGGAAAATCACCTTCGGCGAGGATTTATCCGCCAGCGCACGTTCTGTTTCCTGTAACAACAACATGTCATCCGTTTTACGGGAAGCGAAGCTGCCTTTCTTGAGGAAAACGGTATGCTCCGCATCAGAAGCAATAACAGAGATGCGTGTGTCATGCTCTCCCAGTTTTCCCTGATTGGATATCCACCATGTGCTGTATCCTGCTTTTGCTGCCAGCGCCACCACGTTGTTGCCGGAGTCAGGGTTCTGCTCATAGTCATAAATCAGTGTCCGGCTCAGGGAAGGTACGGTACTGGCTGCTGTCGATGTATAGCCGTCAATAAATAAACCGGGAGCAGTATTCAGCCACGGCGTGGTTGGCACGGGATAGCCATATACCGACATATAATCCCTGCGCACACTCTCACCAGTAACGATAACAATCGTGTCATACAACGGCACACCCGGCAGGATTTTCCAGTTATCAGCCCCGTGCTGACTCAGTTGTTTATAACGCTGCATTTCACGCAATGTGTCAGTTGTCCCCACAACAGTTCCTTTAACCATCCGCAACGGCCAGCTGTTTACAGAGCATAATACGAATAGCAGCAGTGCCAGCCAGTTACGGTGACCGCGGTGGTGTGTCCGCCAGAAAATCACCATGAATACCAGAATCGCGGCACTGACCAGAAAATGATAAACAGGAATCATCCCGGTAAACTCTGCAGCCTCATCAGCCGTGGTCTGCAGCAACGCGACAATAAAACTGTTGTTGATTTTACCGTACGTCATACCCGCAGGCGCATACAGTGCACAACAGAACATAAATAACAGCGCTGTAATGGATGTGAGGGTATTTCTGTGTGCAAGGAGAAGAAGGAGAAACAGAAGCAGCACATTTCCTGTGGCATTCTTCTCAGTGTATCCGCATGCAATTGTGGTTATTGCAGAAACAACAAAAAAGAATAAAAACAATAAAATCCGGGGTGTGTTTCCCGGACAAAACAGTTTTCTGATATTCATCGGAGTATATCGACAACATTATGATGAAGAGAACAGGATAATAAAAATCAGAAATTATCTGTGAAACAGATAACCCTGCAGTAATAGACTGCAGGGTATTTCTGTTTAATTGCAGAAGATACGCAATTATCTTAATTGCTAAATATACGTATTATCGTTCAGGAGCAGTGTCGTCAGAAGTTATAAGTCACACCAAGCAGGATGTCATGACTTTTAACATCAACTTCTGACTTATATTTATCGCCCCACTCGTCCTTGTAACTCACACTGCTATCACCTGCATCAAGATAGCGATAGCTGAGGTCCAGAGCGATATCCGGGGTTACGTCATAGCGGACACCCGCGCCAAGGCTCCATGCGAAGTTGTCAGCAGAGCCTGAACGTGACAACGATTCGCGACCACTGCTTCCGTACCCATAATCCCAGGTACTGATACCGGTTGTTTTCTGGTGAATTCTGGCGTAGCCAATCCCTGCAGATACCCATGGTGTGAATGCACTGTCATTCCGGAAGTCATAGTACGCATTCAGCATCAGTGTGTTGACTGACACCTCATTCTTCAGGTCATCACGCCAGTAACCGCCTGACCAGCTGTCTTTATCTACGTTATACTTCGAATCAGCTTTTCCACGAGCGTAAAACTCCAGTTCCGTACGAACCGGAATACTGAACTGCGGGTAAAAATCATAACCGGCCGCGATACCGCCACTGAATACCGTATCATGGCCATCACCGCCTTTATATTTTGATGTTTCCTCTCCATCCCCCGACAGGAAACGCTGGTCTGCAAGTGACATAACAGAAGCACCTGCTTTACCGGTCACATAAAAGCCTGTTTTGCTTTCATCAGCCAGAGCCTGGGTCGAAAACATGCCTGCCATGGCAAGCGCTGAAACCGCAATAACCTTATTCATTTCAATCATCTCCGCTATCACTTTCCCCGAACGATAAATGGGGTTGCTCATTCTAAAACCATGAAAAAGATAAGGTAAAAGGAATGTTTTCGATCGAATCGATCGATAAAATCGATCGTGCCCGATAAAGTTTTCTTATCGTACCCATAAAAATGGTAAGGGCTGGTTTAAGAGGTAATTGCAACGGCATGGAAGTATTGAGACCAGAACAACATGAGATAAAGCGGCTGAACGTCAGATGAGTCACATCGGTAAGGGGGCGTATATCCATAAGGCAGAACATCTGGATGAGCGCGAGCTGATTTGCAGTATGGTGGGCTGATTTTCTGGATGCGAATAGGGAGAGATCGATTACGCTGTTTGACTATGCGAAAATCAATCGGGGGTAATATTTAGCGTATGTGTTTGATTAAGATACTACTAATCAAGCAATTTCCAAAGTGGAACTGGTTGATAGATGGATTTTCCCCGCCATCTCTGGATGTGTTTTGTGTACGGATGGAAAAGATACAATTTTAAAATTGCCCGTAATAAATGTCTCAAAGTGCCTATAGATATCAGCGGATAGCTTTTATAGAATAGGTATAATCCTACTTTTGAGAACATGAAGTTATGAGCGCAATCACATTACGTAAAGCGTTGGGTGTACTTGCGAAGTCATCTTCGTTTTCCGTAACCACGGTAACGCATCGTCAAAAGGATGAGTTCGATCAGTTAAAAGAACAACTCTTTGTTAAACAAGAAATTGAAACTGAGCTGCAACGTTATCTGGATGTTGCTAAGCCCGGTGAAATCATCTTTTTGTGTGGCAGTAGTGGTGATGGAAAGTCCGAAATTTTGACCCGTTGTAAGTCAAACCCTCGTTATCAGCAGCGCTTTAGTTTTCATCTGGATGCAACACACAGCTTTGCTCCCCGGCAATCAGCTATTGATGCTTTAAATGATTTATTTAGCAATCATCACCAATACTCATCTCCTTTGCTTATAGGCATCAATACCGGGATGCTCGCCAATTTTGCCAGAGAAGGTGCTGAATGCCATCTGGCGATCCGCACTGCGATCGATTCTTTCTTGTCAGCAGATCAGGAAGAAAGCCGCCCATACCGCAGTGGGCATTGTTCTTTTTTTGACTTTGAGCATTACCCTAAATTCCAGTTTAATGAAAAAAAACAGTATTCATCGTTTATTAAAACATTACTGGATAATTTAACCCGTAATGATGATAGTAATTTGTTTCAGTTTATTTTTCGACATGATGAGACCGTTAACCCTGAGCTGAAAGAAGTTGCTAACTATAAATTACTTTGTCTGCCGGGTGTTCAGGATGTTCTCATCACTCAGCTCTTTAAGGCCCGCCTGATTAAAGATCAGTTTGTGACAACCCGAACTCTACTGGATTTTCTGCATCATTTGCTTATGGGGCCGGGGTATTTATTTGATAATCTTTTCACTGGGGCAGAAAACGACCTGATTAAAAAAGTTTCTGATTTTGATCCTGCTAGGCTGCACACCTATGAAATCGATCAGTTTATTTTGCGCTACGAATTGGGCCTGGTTGACCCTGAACTGGATGATTTTTTAGCTGCACTCGCGCCATTACACATTAGATTTGATCGCCAGTGCGTTAATCCGGGTGATGCGGCTTCATTAATTCGGCTCTTCTGGTTGCTGCAGGATGAATCTCTGGGGAATAATTATCATCAGAAATTTTCCGTATTCTTCAATGAATCTTTATTTGAGCATTATTCAGAAATCTGGCATCTGCACAAAAATTACATCGCTGACTCAGAGCAGAAAAAAGCACTGAACCGGTTTTATACATCCGAACTTATTGCTGGTATTCAGCGCTATGCAAACCGCAAAGCGCCGGAATTGAGTATGCAAAAAGAAGAGTTCTTTTTAGGTGAATATGGTGGGGTAAAAATAACCGCGCCAGTCGAATTGAAACCTGACTGGGAGGCCATCCGCAATAAAAATACGGCCCACCCTACTGGCTTCGACGTGCATTTAAAAGTTGGGCAAAACTCTCTGTTACCAGTTCGTATCGGACTTAATTTATTTGAACTTTTGAACAAATTAAACAATGGCTATCGCCCCAATAAATACGATAAAAATGCCATTGTTCTACTGGACGAAATCGTTGATTTGATTACTGAACAGGCCAAATCCAGCAGCGAAATCAAGTTTTATGCTGGTGGGCGGCGAGTTTATCGCGCTAAAGCGGACGACGACATGATCACCATTAGCGGTATGGAGGGTTAGTGGAATGTACCCTATCGCAACGACGTTAAAAGTAGGTAATAATCAACTGGATAGTTATCTGCCGATACGTAACAAAAACAATGATATTAACTGGCAATTTGTCACCGGATTGGTGCTTAGTTACGCCCTGAAGCGTAAAATTGATGCCTATACTCCCAGTCAATTTCGCGATGATTGCAAGGCTCATTTGCAAGAATTGCTTGATGAACCAGCATTCTGGACTGTACTGGAACGGATGTATTTTTCCAGTGAAGATATCTTTCGTGTATCTCCGCTTTTTTTACTATTTCATGCTCAGTTTGATGGCGAAAAAATAAGTGGCGCTTCAATGGCCGATAAACGCCTTGGCACTCTGTTTGCTAATCTAATGGGAGATTTCAGCTTGGAATATCCTATCCAGGATAAGCTGAACTTCATTGAGCAGCAAATGCTAAATAAGCTCAATGAAAAAATAAAGTTATTGGGAAAAGGCCCATTCTCTGAAGAACAACCCTACCTTCCCTATCTGGTGACTTGTTTTCAGTCTGATCTGGCGTTTTTGGCAGAACACCCTCAATATTTGTTACAAGAACTGACTAATACTCTGCGTTTATATGCCTTTAGCTGGTGTGCCCAGCTAGCGCTCAATCTGGACAACTGGCAGGACGGCGAGCCACAAAGTAAGTCGCTTTTCTTTATTCTCGACACTGAAAAAGCCAGTTCTGAACGGGATCAAATAAAACGCTTTGGTTATAAGTGGTTCGCTCGTCAAAGTGAAAAACTTTTCCCAATACTCTCCGCGCTGGAAGTTCTACAAATAAAAGGAGATAAGAAGCGTCCACTCTGGCAGGTCTATCAGGATTGCTTAAATTTTTCTGATAACTCATCTCAATTACTGCAAGATCTCAATAATTATTTGCAGGAGTTTATCGAAAAACGCGAGCTTTCGGCATCGAAGTATACGCAAGCCGTTACGCTGGAAGAAGCTTTTAAACAATTATTAACCGTTGCTGTTGAACAGTTTCAGGATAAGAAATCTGATCGTGCGACAGTTAACCGGAAATACATCAACGAGCTTGAAACCCAGATCTGCACCGATTTCATTCAGGTACGTGGTCGGGCGGGAAAAGTACTGGTACTGAATCAGGATCGTCTGCTGCTGCTGACCAATCTCACTGTGGGTAAAAATGACAAACTACGCCTGCATGAGTTGCTGCGCGGCTTTGAACAGCGCGGATTTTATCTGGATAACCAGTCGGCACAAACGCTGGTAGCGTTTTATGAACGTATGGGAAATGTGGAGCGAATGAGTGACAGTGGAGACGCCGTGTATGTCCGTAAAACAGTATGAAACCTATCTGGCGGAAACCTTTATTGAATGGGTTAGTGGCATTATTCAACCTGGTGAGCGTTACCAGTTTAAATCTCCTGACCCTGACAATGCTCTACAACTCTGGCAGGCTTTTGTTGACCTGGCAGGTGACAATCATCTGGAAATTGCGCCAGAGCAGCGCCTTGCCTGTCTCTCCTGTAATGGTATTCAGCTTATTCCGGTGCTGCACGGAGCCGCAGCGCCAGCATTCACGGAAAACTACATATCCCATTTACGCGATGAAGTTGCTGGCCGCAGCGGGGTGTTTGCCAAAACTGCACTGCTGATTATTCATAACAGCATGCTGGACACCCTGATTAACAGCACAAAAGACGTCGCGGCACCGGGAGCTATCTGGCACCCCGAAACCTTCAGTCATGAATTGGAAAAGTTGATCACGACGGACAACAACCGTTCAGAGTTGTCGCGTTGCTTATTAAAGGATCAACGAACAACGGTACTGGATGAAGGTGCGACCGTATTTGGCTTCTCGTCGTTGTATCGCCTGCTGGATGACGGCAATCTGGATTTCTCCGAGCTATCGCTGTTTAAAGATGATGAACTACTGAATTTTAGCCAGAAACAGCTCCATACCCGACTGAATGAAAACAGGAAGTTATTTCGTCAAATCGAGGACAGCGTTGAACGCTACAGTGGGCAACTGGAGAACGTATTAACTGAATTCAGCGCCAAATTTATTCAGGAACATTTCAATGATAAAGACGACTGGCGCGAGCTTGATTTCGCTGTTTATCTAAACGAAAAAGAACAGAACCGCGAACAAAAACTGGTACTGGATGATATCACGGTCGAAAATGGCGTGATTTGGCAACGGGCGAAAAGCGCAAGTAAAGCAGGCAAGCGCGATATCAGCCTACTGGTACAGGTACCACCCGAACAATCGCAAACTGAGCTGGAGTTTTGCTTTCAGGGCAACGATCTTCAGGATAACCAGATAAAAATTGCGCATCATCGTCAGTTAAAAAAAGAGCGTTTCTGGCGAATTAGTCGTGCAGGGGGTAAAAGCTCCCGTATTATGGCGTCGGTTCCTTTCGATGGGAATCCCTGCTTCTTTAGCCTCGAACTGACTAATCGCAATAATTCAGCCGAAGAGTACAAGTTCCGCCTGTTACTGGTCAGACAAGGACAATTCTGGCTAGACGATATTCAGCATTGTTTCCGTATCGAGCCAGGTAAACCACAAATCACACTCCAACGCGAAGACAACGAACTACGAATCGCTGAGTCGGGTAGCCAAGTCTGTATACTGGATGAAGAAAATGGTGATATTGACTGCCAGCATTATGCATTGGTGAATTTTGAAACACTGGCAAATCAAAGCGATCTGATCCAATTTAAGCTTGTTTCAGGTGATTCTTGTCTGGCATTCAATATCGAAGGGCCGGGAGCCGAAGAAGGGTTAACCTTACCGCTACTTTTTGACCAGAGTCGTTTCAATAAACTGTTCAAAGAAGACGGGAATGCGTCCTGGAACCGATTGAAGGGTCGTATCATTCTTGATAATACCGAACACAAGGTTGTCGGTGTTCGCCAGCAGTTACTGGCGCTGGAAGCCTCATTAGTTGATCAACGTCTTTTGGGGACAGGAGATGACGATAGCGCGTTTGCGCTGGATGAACTCGTTGCCATCCACCCCGATCTCTATAACGCCTACGACCAATTATTCCTCTACTACCAGCGCTGCGGTACTTTACCTAGCCTGGTATCGTGGTCAGCAGAATACTGCGCGCTGGTAAGCCATATAGTGACGACCTTTGAACAGGCGCTTCAACAAATCGAGTTGAGCAGAGCGTTAACAGCGCAGGAAAAGCGCCTGCTGCATCTGGGTATTTGTAATGTCGACAGTCATGAACGTCTCTCCCCGTTGCATCCCCTAGTGTTGGCCTACCATTTACAACTGGTACAAACTATCTGCGCAGAGCAGGAACAATACGACTCAGCGTCATTTGCCACACTACCGACCATTACGCTTGATCGTCTGGTGGTGTCCGGCTTGATGCCATTCGTTTACCACAGTGAACACGAATACGCACAGTTGCAGCCGGTGGAAGAAAATCGCTTCTGGATCGATGTCGTTCCCCAGCGCCAGGTGAGCCACGATTACGTAAAACGTTTGGTAAAAGACAAGCTCAATGAATTTACCGAAGCCTACGCCCGGCTATTTCAGAGTCCCGGAAACAATGCATTGATTATTAATGCTATTAATCAGGGAACAGCGAAAGAACTGTTTCTGGGGTTAGTGGAATATTTTAAGCAGGAAAAAGAGCATGCTATTTCGGTGCATGTAAATTGCTACGATGAACGCCTGCTGCCAAATATGTTTGATCGCTTTGCCGAGAGTGGCAGCTATGAACAGCTTAAAAACGACCTTGACCTGAACCGCGGTGCGTGGCGAGCTGAGGCCGATATGCTGATTGACCTGTTACGCAGTCGGTTAACGTTCAGCAAATTTGTCCTGCCGTCAGAAAGCGACAAATTGGCCTATGCACATTTGGCGTTTTTCACCAATACAGCTCCGGTGGATTGCCGCCAGATCCGCATTGAGGATGCTGCCAGCGGTGTACTGTGTCATGGGCTGATTTCCGGAGAAGGAGCTGAAACACAGGGGGATGCTTACTTTACCGCGTTTGGCCTGCGGAATGTTGATACTGAATCTTACTGCGCTCTACGACTTGCCCGGTTAGTGGGCTGCCTGTGGCAGCCAGCGCGTCAGAGCAACAGTCAATACCACGGACAAGGGATTGGATTGGCCGTAAGCGGCAATTTTAAACAGCTACTCAATTATTCTTACAACAGTGCACTCTGGACCACCATTATTGACCCTAAAGTTACTCTTGACTTCTTTACTAGCCAGAAAGATGTTGTGCTGATCCACTATTCCGATCAGTACACTAGTTGTGCAGGCTACGATGCAGTGACGGTAACGAAGCAGGTCGATCTATTCCTCCGCCTGCTCCAGACCGAAAGCCAGTCCGGGCAATCTGCCGTTGATAGCCAGCATCTACTTGCCGAATTTAATGCTTTTAACGGTGAGTGGTTGCTGAAGATGTTGCGCTCCAGTGAAAAAGAGCGCAAAGAGAAATATGGCATCATTGGCGCGTATAAATTTGTACAGTCCATGCTGAGTGAGTCTGATATCTGCTGGGTACCGCTATCTGTAGCCGAAATGATTCGCGTATCTGGTAACGTCGGGCTAAAGATGAAGGAAAGCGATTTATCAAGAAATCTACAGGGGTACCGTAAAGGCGCAATCTCTGATGATGTGCTCTTTGTTGGTTTTAAAGAAAACCGTCTCTATTTACTGCCGCTGGAAGTCAAAACCGGCGCTCGACCAGATTACAACTATGCGGGCCAGCAGGCTGCTGAGCTTAAACGTTATTTACAGCAGGATATTCTGGAGCCGCATACACTGGCATCGCAACTTTATCGCGCGCTCTTTATTCGACAGGTGCTGATGCAGGTAGAGAAACTTCAGCTGTACGGTGTGCTGGACAGTGATAAGCTGGCTCCCCTGTTGGATCGCCGCGAATGGTGGTTGACCGGTGACTATCAGTTGGGTGAGTTAAAAGACTATGCTAATGGCTTTGTTGTTGCACATGTAGACAGCGGATCTTGCTTCGATCTCTCCTATAAAGAGACGACAGAGAATATCTTACAGATCGAAATTCCTTATTCATTACTATCCTCGTTAATCACTACCCGTGAAGGTAAATTGCCATTGGCTGAACGCTACCGGGTACCAGATAAATACCGTCTGAAGCCAGAGAGTGATGAGCACCCATCTCCATCAGCATCGGGAGTGCAGGTAACGACACCGCCAGACACACGACCTGATATTCCAAAGCCGACACCAGAGGTCAGCACTGTACCCTTACAAGTATTATTTGGTCATGACGCTACACGGCAAACCCCGTTATTCTGGGAACCGACCAACACCACGAAGTTTATGAATACCAACACAGGCATCATCGGTACGATGGGGACCGGGAAAACGCAATTTACCAAATCGCTGGTGACACAATTAATGCGTAACCAATCCTGTAACGTTGATGGAAAATCGATTGGTTTACTGATCTTTGATTATAAATCTGACTATGTGGACGAGGCTTTTCTGAAGGCTACTGGCGGTAAGAAATATCAATTATCGTTACTACCTTATAACCCTTTGTCACTGTTTGGTGATATGCCCATGTTACCCAGACATACCGCAATCGCATTTTCTGAAACAATGGGGAAAGCCTATAACCTGGGTGTGAAACAGCGTATGAAACTGGTTACGCTAATCATGGAGTGCTATGAATTAGCAGGAATAGTGCCTCATGATCGCTCAACCTGGAACCGTGTAGCACCGACCATAGAAGATGTGTGGCAGCGATATCTGGCTCAGGAAAAAGTAGAAGAAGACTCATTGTACGCCGCGCTTTATAACTTAGCTGGGTTTCAGATATTTGAAACAGACCCAGAGAAAATGACGAGTCTGTATGATCTGGTGGATGGTGTCACAGTTATCGAATTGGCTGGCTACTCATCAGAGATTCAAAACCTGGTGGTTGCGCTAACCCTGGATCTGTTTTATGCACAAATGCAAAAACGCGGCAAGCCAGTGATTCAGGGGGATTATCGTCAGCTCACCAAGATGATTCTGGTGGATGAGGCAGATAACTTTATGCGCCAGGACTTTTCCAGTCTGAGGAAGATCCTTAAGGAAGGTCGTGAATATGGTGTTGGAGCGATCCTGTCAACGCAGGAAATTACCCACTTCAAAACTGGAGAGAACAATTACGCTTCATATATTCTAACCTGGGTTATTCATCGTGTGTCCGAAATTAAAAATGCGGATATCAAGGCTGTATTCAACGTGGATGATAAGGGCGAACAGGAGTCGTTAATGGGGCAGATTCGGCAGCTTGAAAAACATTTCAGTCTGTATGTTGATGGGGATAAGCGGGTTAGCAAGATGCGAGATAGAGCGTTTTGGGAGCTTGTTTTTTGATTATTTTTGTAGATAGTACAAGGTTAGGGTAAAAAGCATGTCGAGAAATGATATGATACATTGGGTGAACTTGTGGAAAGATATCTTAGGATTATATCCAAGAATCATTCAGCCAAAATTTATTTTTATATCTTTGGTGACATTATTTGTATCAACCTGCGGAATATGGATTGGCCCATTATTTTTAAAAGATAATACGCAGTTGGGTTTTTCTATTTTTTCATTTATTATTACCACATTGGGCGTATTAGCCGCGGAGTGTTTATCCAGAGATGACGAGAACGAAAATCCTATTTCTTTATCTGAAAGGCACCGTAAACAAGTTAGAATATCTTGTTCAATATTTTTATGGTTCATATCATTTGTTTTTTTTATTTTTTGGATTAAAAAATGACGTCAATTTCATGTTAATTTCATCACTTATTATAACTATAATATTATGGTTTTCCATTACCGTTGTTAAGCCTGATTTTAAAATCCCTGTAACTCCAGATTCATTAGTGTCTGATGAATTAAGGAATATGAGTTCTAATGATGAGCCAGGTGAGGGGCTATAAATGTCTAATTCTATTGAGATCCATGCAATTAAGGTCACCCAACCATACGGCGAATTCTTTCAGACGGTTATGTCTGCCGAAGATTTATTGAAATGTATTTATGTGAATCAGGCGGAAATGGATGATGGGGAAATATCAGGTGTGCAGAGGAAAGAGTCTATGCCAAGAGCCTTAGACATAGCAAAATTCATAGACTCCGATGAGGCTGCATTTCCAAACTCAATCATACTCTCTGTCAATCATAATGAAGATGGTACACCTGCAAAGGAAGATGACAAATGGGAGTTTAAAAAAAGTGAGAATTGATTATATAAGATAATAATACCGAATATAAATCTAAGATTATGTTCTATTATCGATGGACAGCACAGATTATTAGGATTTAAGTATGCTAAGAATAAAGATATTCAATTACCTTGTTCAATTTATAACTCATTACCACCATCCAATCAAGCAACTATATTTTCAACAATTAATTTTAACCAACAAAAAGTTCCTAAAAGTTTAGCATATAGACTCTTTGGATACTCTCTTGATGATATATCCAGAGAGTATTGGCCTCCTGATTTGCTTGCTGTATATTTTAGTGAGAAATTCAATAAAACAGATGAATATCCTTTCTACAGACGATTAAAAAATAGAGTATTGAATGAAATTACTGAAAATGACTGGTCTATATCATCGTCTGTATTTATTGATGGTGTATTATCACTAATATCTAAAAACCCTCGTGCTGATAGATATACCATCAATGCAATTGATTCGGATGAAAAAGAAAAAGGAAGGGGCAGGCTTGATAATAAAAACAGCAAGGATAAAAGCCCATTGCGATGGTTTTATATAAAAGGCAATGATAAGGCGATAGAGCAAATATTGAAAATTTATTTTTCAGCGATAAAAGATCATTTTTGGGCTAATGTATGTATTGAGAAAGGCACAGTGTTAGTTAGATCTGTCGGTATTTCTGCATTATTTCAGTTTCTACGTAAAAAATTGATGGACATGCCTAAAATTAACAAAGAAAATATTGAAAAGCTGTGCTCTGCATTGAAAACTGTGAATCCTGAGGAGTTTACAAAAAATACAGAGTATACATCAACAACTGTGGGTCAGCGAAAAATATATGATTATTTAAACGAAAATGTCAAAACAGATTTTTAAAATTGACTAAATTTTGTTCAGGCCATCCATATTGTTAATTTGGATGGCCTAAAAATTCTTAATCTATTGATTTAATAAAGTTTAATAGACTCTTATGATTCCTTAACGCCGCAATCCCATCCTCCACATGCGCAGCCCATGCTTTAACCATATCCTTCTGAGCTAACTGCGGATAAAGCATCTTCAATACCAATTCCGTAGTCTGTAATGTCTCCCCCAGCCACGTAATCTTATCCAACACCAGCGAACCATCTAGTTTCCGATTATCCCGTTCTGATGAATAGCGAAACTCACTCTCCACCGAGCGGAAAAATGCCAATCGGGCAGCGACATTAGGTGTGATCCCTGTATACCCTTTCAATCTTTTAAGCTGCTCTTCAGTCTGACGATTCAGCACCATTCGATTCGGGAGCATCAGATAGCCTCCTTAGTTAATTCCCAGAAATAACCGGGCTTCAACGCTGATGATTTAGTATGCGTGTTAAATACTATCTCGTAAGCATGAGAAATATCATCACGTAATTGGTCAACAAAATAACGTTCATCCACTTCCGTATCGGTAGACAATAGCACCACTTGATGGCTGGCAAATGGGAAATAATGGTTAATTAGTTTATCCCGATGTTGTGAATCCAGACGTCCTAATGGCGTATCAATAATCACCGGCAAATCACGACCAGAAGTTTTTGCTAGCGCCTCAAGAATAGCAATGGCATAAATCTGCTTTTCACCGGCAGATAGTAACTTACGATTAATGACAGATCCCTTCTCATCAATTAACTCAACGTCAAATGTCTCTGGGTTAATATGAGCACTCAGTTGCATATCTTCTTTACGAGCCAGTTTGCGATAGGCAACTTCAAAGTTAGCAGATAGCGTCTTTACTCTCGCCTGAGTTAATACGTCGCTATACCGATCGAGTAAATTAATTGTTTCCTGCGCATTTTTGAAGGCGCTACTAAAGCCATGCTGACTGCGGGCCGCATCATGCAGTTTTTGCACCTGACGGACACAATCCAGTTGCTGTTGCTTAACCCGTTTAGCGTCTTCCAGCAATGAAAGATATTTTTGCCGCTGATTTTCACGCTGCTTATCAAGATCGCGCAGCTTTTCAAAAAGATCCATTAACTGCTCATCTTCCGGAGCGCGGGCAATATTGGCAGCGGCTTGCTCTAGTTGCTGTTCAATTTCTGCTAACTGAATACGGTAAAGCTCGAAGCGCTGCCATGCCTTTTTACTGTCCTGCTCTATTGATTGCTGGAGCATGCCGGCTTCACGTTCAGAAATATCAAACAACAAATCGCCCTTCGGCTTAGTTGCCATATATTCGTTCAGATTATCAGTAATCGCCTCGGCTGCAATTTTACTGGTAGTACGAGAGCGTAATGCAATATCGTTTCTGAGCTGGGCCAAAAATAGCCTTAACTCTTTTTCAAAGCTTTGAGCTTGTTTGATCTGCGTTTCATCAGCAATTTTTTCCAGCAACTCGGATAAAATATTGGGAGCTAGTGCATAAGGTAATGATCCATCACATTCCTGACGCAGTGCTTTTTCCAGGCGCTCCTTATCTTTTAGCAGTGTTTCAACTTTCTGCTTCTCCTGCGCTTTTGTCTGCGCAAATGCACCGCCCTGCGCATTCAACAAGCCTTCATAGCGAATAATGTCTTTAGACAGAAACTCGATTCTAGATTTGGCAAAATCAGCTTTTTCCAGCAATGCTTCTGTCTGACAAGCTAAGTCTCTACTTTGTTTTTCCAGCACTTCAATCTGCTGTTGCTGAGTTTCCGCTAACTGGCTGGATTGTTGGCGCTTAACGAAAATCATTAAGTCATTACGCAGTTTGGATATCAGATCCAGGCCCAATAAACGGCGTACAGCGGTGCGCAAAATATTGCCAGATTCATCTTCTGCCAGTTCCGCAATTTTTTCGCCATCAAAAAAGAACAAATCAGCAATACCATGAGGAATTAATTCATTAAGAAACCCCTGGCACTGATCATAATCCAGTTCACTGAGTGGTTGGCCATCCTTTTGTAAAGAAAGGCGATCTTTCTTGCCCTTTTTCCAAGTTCGCGTAACAGTAAACTCTGATTCCTGCCCACCCTTATTATAGGTAAAGGTCAGTTCAACAGCCGCCTCTTCCGGTTGCTCAATATAGTACGCACCTTTGTGAATCAACGAACTAAGATGCTCAATATAATCCTGTTGCTGAGTCGCGAGCCCAAATGCCAGCCGCCCATACAATGCCAGCCGGATAGCCGACAGAATAGACGTTTTACCTGCACCATTTAAACCGCCAAACAGCACAATCGGACGAGGGTTTACTTCATGTGGTCGCTTTCTTGGAGCCAGATCAATCGTGTGAGTACCGTTAAATACCCGAAAATTATGTAATACCAGTTGTTTAATGAGCACGTTCGTTTTCCTCGCCGACCAATACAGAGGATTCGCTGGCATCGACAATTCTGCGTTGTAAAACCTGAAGTTCAGCTTCCAGCCTGGTGATTTCTTCCTGGTGAATATCCCGGTCGTTACGTTTTTGTAGCGCTGCCTGCTGTTGTTGAATCTCTTCGAGACTGCCCCAATCCTGTTTTAAAATGGTGCCAAGTTTGTCAAAAATCCCCTGACGGCGACTTAATCCTTCCATTGAAACTTCCAGCTCAATCAATTTCATCACCATCTCTGGCACAACATCAAACCCCTGAGCTATCTGCACCAGCAAATCGGCATCGCTGGCGTCAAAACGTGATTGGTCGTCAACGACCCAATCCAGATCCCGCTGGTACACCTCACGGTAGATACCTGGTAGTGTGTCGTACCAGTCTGGTTCATTAGGATCCTTCAACCATTCTTGGCGGATAGCGTGCAGTTCCGACTCGGTGATTAACGTAATCCTGTGGCCCTGGGCGTTTAAATCACGCTCAATTTCCAGTAAGTCTTTTAACCATTGCTGGCGATATTTGAGCCAGTAGGGGCCTGGCACATGCTTACGCTCTGCACTGCGATCTTCACCGTCTTTAGCGTACTGATAGCTCACCTTACCGGTACGACGTTTATAGTTGCGATAGGTGTCTTTATTCACCGGATCGGTGGTAAACGCCAGCAGATCACGATATTTCAGCAATGGCGACATCCACTCTTCGCCATTTTTGATCAGACTTTCCATCGCTTTATCTTTGGTTACTACGGTACAGGTCCAGCATCCAAAGCGAGAGTTCCCACAAGAGGGGGTACTTTCGTCTATCACTAAGGGACACTCACCCTGTGCGGAAGAGTCCATATACAGCGTCCATAGAGGACGATTGTTTCCACCCCACGGGCTTTCCCATTCGTCGATATATTCAGGAGCATAGCGGAACGCGCCGCGCAGCAGTTTCCAGACGTCTTCTACATCCCAGGTATCAATAGGGGTATAGATAAACGCATTTGCCAGTGTGGTATGCCGGGCCAAGCGTGAGCCATCAATTTTGTGCTTTGCGATGACCTGCGCACGAGAGGCACTCTCACTACTACGTGAACCTAGGACAACAATTACTTCATCAAACTGGCTGACCTTTTCTTTAATAAAGTCACTCACCGGATTGATTTTCATGCGTTCGGTACACCAGCGAAAACTGCGGGTTGGGGCCGGATAACCTTTCCCCAGTAAATTGACCCAGAAGGTTTCATTAGTTTTAGGCGTTACCGCATGTTGAGTGATCGGCAGGCCATTACGCTTTGCGCCTGCCTCAATTTGCAACATCGTTTTCTTAATTAAATCTACTACCACTGGTGTTTCCACCAGCGTATCGGATGACACTACAAAAACATCTTTGTTGCGCATTTCCGGGGGCAGGCCAAGCAGGGCCAGATACACCAGCGTGATCACGGCGGAAGAATCTTTTCCACCGCTATAGCCAATTACCCACGGACGCTTATCCGCACAATAAATTCTCTGAACTTCAGAAATATATTCGGCCAGAGGGCGTCCAGAAAACTGCTCCTGATTAATAAAATCTGTGTATTCGGCCAAATCGTAGGCCTGAACTAATTTACTCATGAGACAACCATTTGGGCTTCAAGCTCCTGTTCTTCAGGAGTAAGCGGAATTGAGAGTGCGTTTTTTAGCGCATTGCAGGTGAGTTGGATTGCCGTACTGGTTTTGCTCAACTTTCCATGCTGCATCGCACGTTTGATAAGATCCGGATTATTTCTGCGCCAGTTAAACACTTTGAGTGCAGCAATTTTATCAGGCCACTGCTCTGGGTAATTTGTCAGCAGTGTATACCCTAGTTGTCCGAGTGCCTGCAAACCAATACCGTGAGCGTGAACATAGTCCTGACGTAGTTGAACCGGTGAAACTTCCTTTTTTGCGGCTAATTGCCAGTCCGGCATTACATTATAAATAGCTTGCCAATAGCGAGTTGCTATCTGGGTACATTCTTCAAAATCGCTCTTTTTCGGATCTTTTCCCAGCAACGCACGGGTAGCTTGCTTGATGCTGCTTAACGTAAATAATTTATTTGACCGCTGACTGATATTGGATTTTTCCAGCTCAGTCATTCCGACAAACGGCTCTACGGACATTGCCAGATAACGCGCCAAATTTGAACTGGCATCCCGATGATCATACAACGATGCCAACGACGGACTGGGGCGAATAGCATATTTATTCAGATCGGCAAACATCTGTTGGCTGCGTTTTAATCCTTCATCGACAAAAAACAGCACAGGTATGTTATCCTGCCCCAGCTCCGGGCGAGCGTCTAAAGCGTCTTCAATCGCTTTACGACGATGCTGACCGTCGTTGATCAAGATTTGCGCGTCCATTGGTACACATAACGTCCCTAGATTATTCGTGCCGGGAAACTCATCAAACTGGACGTCAACGGCAATGGATGCTGTTAGTGCAGAAAATACATAATCTTTAGGATTTTCAAGAAGATAACGAACCATTTCAGGGATGCGAGATTTATTGAGGGTGCGTTGCGCGCGCAACTCCGGAGGAACATCATTTTCATCAAAGCTAAAAATTTTGGGGATGATACGCATCGGACATGTGGCAATGTAGAAGGGGCGGCCTGCCTGAATGCCACGTATAGCCGGAAACGAGTAGCAGTAGTCTGCATCAACACTAGCCATGCTGTAATCCGTAAAATATTTAATGAATTAAGTTACGTGATATTTTACGTAACCCTAGATAGAAATTACAGCATTTTACGTAATGAATTGTGTACTATCTACAGATGTACTCGCCAATTAGCTCTATTCAATGGTCTTGCTGGTTGTTGCAAGTGGTGTTCATTATCATTTGTCAAGTAATATTTTATCATACGCATGTCGTCATTACCATCATTTAGGCTTTCAGCATCAGAGGGCACATGGCTGTATGTATTGGTACGGCTGGTCCGACTGTAGCGGTCACCATAGTCATATCGTTCACAACCAGTACAGTCTGATAACGAATACGCTCACTACGCACAGCACTGAACAATACCGGCAACAGCATGTCTTACATGACATTCGCTGTGCCATCCACCGGAAAACATTTTCAGATACCGGATGAGGTACCACTTCCATTGACAGCACGAGGTAACAATACTGATGGTAACGCTGACCATTAACCGTAAACCGCAGGGTATTTTCAGTAAGTCACCGGCAACGCCGCTGCAGGATAAAACGAACACTGCACACAACGTGAAGGCCAGGGAACGGATACCACAGTTGAACGATAAACAGAGCCCTGCTCTGCTGAAAAAACACCGTGGCGGCATATGACAAAACGCCAGCGTAAAAACCGTAAGCGTATTAATCGTCTTGTGGAACTCTGGCCTGAGTTATTCAACCGGGAAAAACCCCAACCGCTTAAAGTTGAGATACCTGACGACCTGATACAGGATATCGCCATCAGAGAACTGGCGTTTGGCGCAGGTGCATTACGCGCGGCAGTAGCGTCTTATGTGCGGTCTCCGCGCTATTACCGTGCGTTAATGGCTGGCGGCGCCCGTTATGACCTGAAGGGGCAGCCGTGCGGGGAAGTGACTCCACAGGAACAGAAAGAGGCAGAGACCCGGCTGATGATGCTGAATGACCGACGAAAAGCCAGAAAATATCGTTGACTGCACAACTGCGCTGATTCACTGAGCTGTAATCAATGTACAGCGCTGTACCGGACGATAGATAATGGCGGTCACAACCGGTAACCCCAGAGACAATGCGACTGTTTTTAACGCAACATACTGGCCAGATGTATTACCCCGGGCGACCTGAAAACGCT
>OGDQ01000376.1_pt1 | contig 36833 bp, 36 predicted proteins | sample 1570451 | NCBI WGS metagenome assembly OGDQ01 (sample SAMEA2582171, study PRJEB24529) | metagenome | biome: Human gut stool | place: China | collected 2011 | reverse complement strand
CATGTGTAGATATACCGGCTGGGTGTGTAGAGCCGGTATCTGAAAATGGGGATTTACGTGATTGAGTAATCAATCTATTTTATAGGGGTATGGGGATTTTACTGCAAAAATGTAATGAAAGTCTGTAAAATAGCAGGCAGTCTATCTGACATCGGTAACCAAACAGTGGATATATTTATCGATGACCTCTCTCAATAATAAAAATCCATAAAGTATTATGAATTATATCTTTACAAAAGATATAGTGTAGAAATGTATGTACGTATCGAAAGATGAAGGGATTCTCTGTTGGGCTACACCAACATGGAAATCGTAGTCATAGTCCTTGTACTGATCGTAATCAATCAGATAAATCAAATTTCGAAATATTATTTTATTCATTTATACTATAATGGAAAAAACATTGAAGGGCATAGTGCAATATGCCCGCAAAAATTATTTCAGTTATTGGGCTATTTTAGGTATTGACACGGCAATTTCTGTATTATGTTCGTTGGTCGCTTATGCGGTAATTCATTATATGGCGCATGTTCCAATGACCGACTGGATGCTTTGTAAGTTTGCTTGCGTTTCTTTGGTGGCAAGTGTTGCGGGCTCTTTATTATTCCATACTTATCGTAATACAATTCGTTTCTCACAGGCACGTGAACTTTGGCGTATCATGTGTGCCGTTTTATTTAAAATTACCTGTTTGGTCATTATTTCTTTGGGAGTTATATATGAGACCCAATTGCCATATAATTATAAAATATCCTATCTTCTATTTGATGGTTTATTGACTTTAGTGATCTTGACGACCTTCCGTGTATCATTGATAATCGTCTATGATTTTTTATTGGATTGGGTGAATAAAAAGAACACACGTATTCTTATTTATGGTACTAATGAAGAGAGTGTAGCCTTGAAGTTACGTCTTAGGGATAGTGCACATTATAAAGTAGCCGGTTTTTATGTATATGGTAAAAATAACAGCCGACGCCGATTGGCAGATCTTCCCGTTTATTACTTTGAAAATGAATCGGATGTTGATTATATCATGCGGAAGCGCGGAATTAAGGGGATTCTGTTTGCCCGTTATGAAGATACCCGCCTGGAAGAAAAACGACTTCTGGAATATTGTAAAAACAATGAACTTAAAACATTGATAGCTCCTACTATCAGTGAAGCGGATTCTGATGGAAACTTTCATCAGTGGGTACGTCCTATTAAGATTGAGGATTTGTTGGGTCGTGCCGAAATTAATATCAACCTTCGTCAGGTTGCAGAAGAATTCAGGGGAAAAGTGGTGTTGGTGACTGGTGCGGCAGGCAGTATTGGCAGTGAACTTTGCCGTCAATTGGTGCAGATGGGAATTCAGAAACTTATCATGTTCGACTCTGCAGAAACACCTTTGCATAATGTCCGTCTTGAGTTTGAGAAAAAATATCCAAATATAGATTTTGTTCCGGTGATTGGTGATGTGCGTGTGAAGGAACGCGTTCGTATGGTATTTGAATTGTATCATCCTCAAATTGTTTTTCATGCCGCCGCTTATAAACATGTACCATTGATGGAAGAAAATCCTTGTGAGGCTGTACTTGTCAATGTGACCGGTTCTCGTCAGGTGGCTGATATGGCTGTGGAATATGATGCAGAAAAAATGATTATGGTGTCTACGGATAAAGCTGTAAATCCTACTAATGTAATGGGCTGTTCCAAGCGTTTAGCTGAAATCTATGTTCAAAGTCTGGGATGTGCTATCCGTGAAGGAAAAGTGAAAGGTCATACCAAATTTATCACCACCCGCTTTGGTAATGTATTGGGTAGTAACGGTTCTGTCATTCCTCGTTTTAAAGAACAGATAGAGAATGGTGGTCCTGTCACTGTTACTCATCCTGATATTATCCGTTTCTTCATGACCATTCCCGAAGCTTGCCGTTTGGTAATGGAGGCTGCTACCATGGGTGAGGGTAATGAGATCTTTGTTTTTGAGATGGGAAAAGCGGTCAAGATCGTTGATCTGGCGACTCGTATGATTGAATTGGCGGGGTATCGTCCGGATGAAGATATAAAGATAGAGTTTACGGGATTACGTCCGGGTGAAAAATTGTATGAAGAAGTGTTGAGCGATAAAGAAAATACGATCCCGACAGAGAATAAGAAAATTATGATAGCTAAAGTTCGTCGGTATGAATATGCTGATATTCTTGATACTTATGCAGAGTTTGAGAAGTTGTCGCGTGCGGTAAAGATCATGGATACTGTGCGGTTGATGAAAAAAATAGTTCCGGAGTTCAAATCAAAAAATTCTCCGCGATTTGAAGTATTAGACAAAGAATAATAAACTAGAAAATTTTATGAATAAACCATTTTACATGTATATGAGTGTACAAGGCATGGGACGCAATGTGCTTGTTTGCTTGATTACAATGCTTCTGTTTGTTTCCTGTCAGTCGTATAAAAAGGTACCCTATCTACAGGATGCGGAAATTGTGCAACAGACCGTCCAACATGAAAACTTGTATGATGCCAAGATAATGCCTAAAGACCTGCTTACTATTGTGGTGTCATGTACCAGTCCCGAGTTGGCTGTTCCATTCAATTTGACTGTTGCGAGTCCTGGCAGTGTGGCTATTGGGAATACACAGTTGACAGCTCAGCCTGTACTACAGCCCTATCTGGTGGATAATGAAGGAAAGATCAATTTTCCGGTATTAGGCGAATTAAAAGTGGGCGGTTTGACAAAGAAGGAGGCAGAACAATTAATTATAGAAAAGTTGAAACCTTATATCAAGGAGACTCCGATAGTAACCGTCCGCATGGTCAATTACAAAATTTCCGTCTTGGGTGAGGTTGCACGTCCCGGTACCTTTACCATCAATAATGAGAAGGTGAATCTGTTGGAGGCCTTGGCTATGGCGGGTGATATGACTGTCTGGGGGCTTCGTGACAATGTAAAACTGATTCGTGAAGGTGCTGACGGTAAACAGCAGATTATAACATTGGATCTGAACAATGCGGAAACCATTCTTTCTCCTTATTATTGGTTGCAGCAGAATGATATTGTTTATGTGACTCCGAACAAGGCGAAAGCGCGCAACTCTGATATCGGTAACAGTACAAGTCTTTGGTTTTCAGCCACCTCTATCTTAGTGTCATTGGCAAGTTTATTAGTAACAATTTTCAAATAGTATTACTGTATGATTGAGGAAAAAAGGGAAAAGTGTATAGAACAGTCTGAAGAACAGTTTAATATTCAGGAAATCCTTTTCCGTTGTCTGGTTCACTGGCCTTGGTTCGTGTTTTCAGTAATTGTATGTATCGCCTGTGCGTGGGGATACCTGAGACTGACGACACCCGTTTATAATATTTCCGCCACAGTCTTGATTAAGGATGATAAGAAAGGTGGTGGTACAAGTATGTCTTCCGAACTGGAAAGGATGGGTTTGGACGGTTTTGTCTCTTCGTCCGGTAATGTTGATAATGAAATTGAAGTGCTCCGTTCGAAGTCTTTATCCGGAGAGGTGGTAAACAATTTAGGACTGTTTGTTACCTATATAGATGAAGACGAGTTCCCGAAAAAAGAACTTTATCAGACCTCTCCCGTATTGGTGAGCCTTACTCCGCAGGAGGCAGACAAGCTTCCAGGCAGAATGGAAGTCGCCATGACTCTTCAACCGACAGGTGTGATGGATGTACAAATGAGAGTGGGTGAGAAAGAATACCGGAGACAATTTGAAAAATTACCTGCCGTATTCCCGACCGATGAGGGTACAATCGCATTTTTCGCAAATAATGATACCTTGTCCGCTGTCCGTCCGGAAAACGTGACGAAAGAACGTCATATTACGGCTTTCATTAACCGGCCTTTCTCTGTAGCAAAAGGATATGCCAATTCCTTGTCGATAGCCCCCACTTCGAAAACGACTTCTGTTGTTGTCATTTCATTGAAGAATACCAATTCCCGTCGTGGCAGGGACTTTATCAATAAACTGCTTGAGATGTATAACATTAATGCGAATAATGACAAGAATGAAGTGGCCCAGAAAACAGCAGAGTTTATAGATGAACGTATTGGTATTATTTCCAAGGAGTTGGGTAGTACTGAGCAAGATCTGGAAAATTTCAAACGTACAGCAGGTATTACGGATTTGAGTAGTGAGGCTCAGATCGCCTTGACTGGTAATGCGGAATACGAAAAGAAACGTGTGGAGAATCAGACCCAGATCAACCTTGTTGTTGATTTGCAAAAATACCTTCAGGGTAATGAATATGAAGTGTTGCCTGCCAATGTGGGCTTGCAGGATGGTGGCTTGGTTGGAGCAATCTCGCGTTATAATGAGATGCTGATTGAACGTAACCGCCTGTTGCGTACCTCCACTGAAAGTAACCCGGCGATTGTCAACCTTAATACGAGTATTCGTGCCATGCGTAGCAATGTGCAGGCCACTTTGGATGCTACCTTGAAAGGATTACAGATTACGAAAGCCGATCTGGACCGTGAAGCGAGTCGTTATTCCCGTCGTATCAGTGACGCCCCGACTCAGGAACGTCAGTTTGTGAGCATTGCCCGGCAGCAGGAAATCAAATCGGGGCTGTATCTAATGCTGCTTCAGAAACGTGAGGAGAATGCTATTACTTTGGCTGCTACCGCCAATAATGCCCAGATAATTGATGCAGCGATTGCTGATGATAATCCCGTTTCCCCTAAAAGGATGATGGTCTATCTGGTTGCTTTGTTTTTTGGAATGGGAATTCCGGTCGGCATCATCTATCTGATAGGCTTGACCAAATTCAAGATTGAAGGACGTGCCGATATCGAGAAGTTGACTTCACTTCCGGTTGTAGGTGATATTCCATTGGCAGATGAGAAATCCGGTTCAATTGCGGTCTTTGAGAATCAGAACAACCTGATGAGCGAGACTTTCCGTAATGTTCGTACCAATCTTCAGTTTATGCTTGAAAAAGATAAGAACGTCATTTTGGTAACTTCTACTATCAGCGGTGAAGGAAAGTCTTTTATTTCCGCCAATTTAGCCGTAAGCCTTTCTTTGTTAGGGAAAAAAGTAGTAATCGTTGGTCTTGACATTCGCAAGCCCGGTCTGAACAAAGTGTTCAATATCCCAAAGAAAGATCATGGAATTACTCAGTTCCTGACTAACCCGAGTATGAATCTGATGGATCTGGTTCAACCTTCTGATATCAACAGGAACCTTTTTATTCTTCCGGGTGGAGCAGTTCCTCCCAATCCGACGGAATTATTGGCCCGTGACGGATTGGAGAAAGCTATTGAAACATTGAAGACCAACTTTGATTATGTGATTCTGGATACCGCTCCTGTTGGTATGGTAACCGATACTTTGCTGATAGGTCGTACTGCTGATTTGTCGGTATACGTATGCCGTGCTGATTATACTCGTAAGGCAGAGTTTACTTTGGTTAATGAGTTTTTTGAAAACAGGAAATTACCTAATCTCTGTATTGCCATCAACGGTTTGGATCTTCAGAAAAAGAAGTACGGCTATTATTATGGTTATGGCAAATACGGCAAGTATTATGGCTATGGCAAGCGTTATGGTTATGGATACGGTAAAGAAAAATAGGATGTGATTTCAACTAATTATCGATATAACGAATAAAAAATAAAGTATTATGAGCATTTTTACAGGTAAAACCCTCATGATTACCGGTGGAACAGGTTCCTTTGGCAATGCGGTTTTGAATCGTTTCCTTCGCACTGATATTGGTGAAATCCGTATTTTCTCACGTGACGAGAAAAAACAGGATGATATGCGTCACGAATATCAGGTTAAGTATCCTGATGTAGCACACAAAATAAAGTTTTTTATTGGTGATGTGCGTAGTATTCAGTCTTGTAAGAATGCTATGCATGGTGTTGACTACATTTTCCATGCTGCTGCATTGAAGCAGGTCCCGAGTTGCGAATTTTTTCCTATGGAAGCTGTAAATACGAACGTGGTGGGTACTGATAATGTGCTGACAGCTGCTATAGAGGCGGGTGTCGGTGTTGTAATATGTCTTTCAACGGACAAGGCTGCTTATCCTATCAATGCTATGGGTATTACCAAAGCTATTGAGGAAAAGATTGCTGTAGCCAAGAGCCGATACTCAGGTAAGACTAAGATTTGTTGCACACGTTATGGTAATGTAATGTGTTCTCGTGGTTCTGTAATTCCTCTGTGGATAGAGCAGATCCGTAATGGTAATCCAGTAACATTGACAGAACCTAAAATGACCCGTTTTATCATGTCATTGGAAGAGGCTGTTGATCTTGTGCTTTTTGCTTTCGAGCATGGCCAGAATGGTGATATCCTTGTTCAGAAAGCTCCGGCTTGTACCATCCTGACTCAGGCAGAGGCTGTTTGTGAGCTCTTTGGTGGTAAAAAAGAAGATATTAAGATTATCGGTATTCGTCATGGAGAGAAGATGTATGAAACATTACTCACTAACGAAGAATGTGCCAAGGCAGAGGATATGGGTAACTTCTATCGAGTACCTGCAGATAATCGCGGTTTGAATTATGATAAGTTCTTCAGAGAAGGTGAAAAAGAACGTAACACACTTACAGAGTTCAATTCCAATAATACTTACATTTTGAATGTGGAAGAAACCAAGGCTAAAATAGCTGCCCTTGATTACATTCAGAAGGAATTAAGTGGTGAGGGTAACTTTGTGCAATAAAAGAGTTATGAAAATTTTAGTTACCGGTGCCAAAGGTTTTGTAGGTAAGAATCTTTGTGCTCAACTCAATAACATTAAGGCTGGAAAGACTCGTTGTTATGGCGATTTGCAAATAGATGAAGTTTTTGAATATGATCTTAATTCCACTCCTGAGGAATTGGATGTTTGGTGTCAAAATGCTGACTTTGTATTCAATTTTGCCGGAGTGAATCGTCCCAAAGACAATGACGAGTTTATGAAAGGTAATTTGGGTTTTGCAAGTATATTGCTTGATACACTGAAAAAACATCATAATACTTGTCCTGTCATGCTTTCCTCCAGTGTGCAAGCCTCATTGACCGGTCGTTTTGGTAACAGTGAATACGGTCAAAGCAAAAAGGCGGGTGAAGATTTGTTTTTACAGTATGGTAAAGACACTGGATCTAAAGTATTGGTATACCGGTTTCCGAATCTCTATGGCAAGTGGTGTCGTCCTAACTATAACAGTGCTGTAGCTACATTTTGTAATAATATCGCTAATGACTTGCCCATACAAGTCAATGACCTAAATGTTGAACTTGAACTGCTCTATATTGATGACCTTGTAGATGAAATGATTCATGCCCTGAAAGGAGAGGAGCATCATTGTGAGTTTGAAGGCCTTAAAGTATACCCAAAGGCTGGCGGTAGATATTGCTATTGTCCGCTTACTCATAAGACTACATTGGGTGAAATAGTAGATTTATTACATCGGTTCGCTGAAATGCCTAAGACACTGATGATTCCGGATATTCCGACCAATTCTTTCGCAAAGCGCTTGTATAGCACATTTCTAAGTTATTTGCCAAAAGAAAAAGCCATTTTCGATTTGAAAATGAATGTTGACCAACGTGGCAGTTTCACAGAACTTGTACATACTTTGAACTGTGGACAGGTAAGTATTAATATTTCTAAGCCTGGTATAACTAAGGGAGAGCATTGGCACAATACCAAATGGGAACAGTTCATCGTAGTTAGTGGTCATGGACTCATACAACTTCGAAAAGAAGGTACTGACGAGGTTCTTAGCTATGAAGTGAGTGGTGACAAAATGCAATCTGTCATCATGCTTCCCGGTTATACCCATAACATCGTCAATCTTTCTGATACGGAAGATTTAGTAACTGTTATGTACTGTAATGAGATATTCGATCCAAATAAACCGGATACATACTTTGATAAAGTAGAAAAATGATTATGGAAAAACAACCCAAATTAGATTATTCCGATATAAAATTCAAGGACAATGGTAAGTTGAAGCTGATAATCGTTGTCGGTACACGTCCCGAAATTATTCGTTTGTCAGCAGTAATCAACAAATGTCGCAAATATTTTGATGTTATTCTTGCCCATACTGGTCAGAATTACGACTATAACCTCAATGGTATATTCTTTAAAGATTTGGAACTTGCGGAGCCGGAAGTATATATGGATGCCGTAGGTGATGATTTGGGAGCCACTTGTGGTAATATTATCAACTGTTCCTATAAACTCTTTGTACAGACTAAGCCTGATGGAATTCTTGTACTTGGTGATACAAACTCATGTCTGAGTGTTATCGGTGCCAAACGTCTACACATTCCAATCTTCCATATGGAAGCCGGTAATCGTTGTAAGGACGAGTGTCTTCCAGAAGAAACCAACAGAAGAATCGTAGACATTATTAGTGATGTAAACATGGCATACTCAGAACACGCCCGTCGTTATCTTGCCGACTGTGGGCTACCTAAAGAGCGTACATATGTCACGGGTTCACCAATGGCGGAAGTACTTCACAATAACCTCGTAAAAATTGAAACGAGTGATGTACACCAACGTCTTGGTTTGGAGAAAGGTAAGTACATTCTTCTCTCTGCCCATCGTGAAGAAAATATCGACACCGAGAAGAACTTTATATCACTCTTCAATGCAATCAATTGTATGGCAGAAAAGTATGATATGCCAGTCCTTTATAGTTGTCATCCACGTAGTCGTAACCGTCTTGCAGAAAGTAGTTTCAAACTTGATGAACGGGTTATTCAACATGAGCCTCTTGGCTTCCATGATTACAATTGTCTTCAGATGAATGCTTTTGCTGTTGTTAGTGATAGTGGTACATTACCTGAAGAGTCAAGTTTCTTTACCAGTGTGGGGCACTCTTTCCCTGCTATTTGCATTCGAACCTCTACTGAACGTCCTGAAGCAATAGATAAGGGGGACTTTATAATTGCAGGTATTGATGAGAAATCATTACTTCAAGCTGTAGACACAGCTATTGAACTTTGTCATAATGGTCAGCATGGCATTCCTGTGCCTGACTATGTAGACGAGAATGTCTCAACCAAAGTTGTGAAGATTGTGCAGAGCTATGTAGGAATAGTCAATAAGGTGGTTTGGAGGAAATTTTAATAATTTTGTTTGCCTCATGAAATCATATCTGGATAAGTGGGTAAAGTCCTCTGAGAATGAGGAGGAACCGGAGATTATTAACATCCGAAAGTATAATCTTGATCCATAGAATTCCTTAGTGATGTTTTTCGTCGGACCAAAAAGACGGCAAAAGAGAAGTTAGTAGACTTGCTTGTGGACAGGTGATATCGCCACTTGGGTACAAGTCGAATCTCTTGTAAAAAATAAAGGTTTTATTAGAATTAGGACTAACGGTTCTAAAGTGACAGCTTACAATTAATATCAGTTCCGAGTTAAGTTTATACCTAAAAACTATCATGTTTATCCAAACCATCGTATACATCCTTTTGCCGTTGGTGGTAACGTATATTACTGTTCTGGTGTGCGCAAAGGCAACTGCTCGAACATCGCATACAGATATAATAAGTAGAGGTCTATCGCTTCATGTGCGCATAGCCGTTCCGAACGTCGAAAGGCAGCTCTATGTTGATTGTCCCGGAGGCTATAAGGTTGACCGTCAAGGTTGCCTATCTTACCTCTGTAGCATCTAGCGTAGAGATCAGTATATCGGCTACTTGGAGCATCTGTTGGATTGGAAGATACCGTCTCGCTCCAGATATCCCTTATTACCCCGAAGGGTAGGGGCATTATTTCAAACCTTTGGCTTGTTTCTGCAATCGTCATTCAGATGTAGCAATTCTACTATTTGCTTGAATATGCGTACGTCTTTGATCGCTATAGCTTCCAGCAGTATCTTCATCTTGACTTGAAGAGGTATGATGAGCACAGTCGCGATTTGGGATGCGTATGGACATGTAGAGGTACATCATGTGGACAATTTGAATGAGGGTGATTGTTCGAACGCGGGTAAAATGATAATAAATTAAAATAAGATTAGTTGTCAGATACATTAGCAAATAATAAACAAATAGCAAAAAATACAGTCGTACTCTATATGAGAACACTGCTCACCTTGCTCGTATCGTTGTATACAAGTAGAGTTGTACTTAACTCCCTTGGAGTTGAGAACTATGGCATATACTGCGTTGTGGCAGGATTTGTTAGTATGTTGACTATACTGTCAGGCTCGTTATCGTCTTCTATTAGCCGATTCATTACATACGAACTCGGAAAAGGCGATAAAGCTAACCTACAGACATTGTTTAATACAAGTGTACTAATTCAGGTTTCCATTGCTCTAATTGTATTTTTTGTAGGAGAATTATTGGGACATTATATCATTAACTCTCTTCTTCAGATACCTGTTGACCGACTGAATGCTGCAGCTTGGACATATAATTGTTCTCTTCTAGTATTTGTGGCAAACCTGATTAACGTCCCTTTTAATGCATCAATAATTGCCCACGAGAAGATGACTGCATTTGCTTATGTAGGTATAGTGGATGTATTATTAAAATTAGGTATTGTGTTGTTGATATCAGTATCTCCATACGATAAACTGATAGTGTATTCGTTGCTTCTTCTAATACAATCATGGCTCATTACTTCGATATATATTATCTATTGTAAAAGAAAATTTGATGAGTGTAGGCTCTCAAAGAAAATAGATAAAACAACATTTAAAAATATGACAAGTTTTGCAGGGTGGGCATTTCTTACAAGTGGAGCAGCTGTATTGAATACACAAGGCCTTAATATACTTATCAATATATTCTTTGGCGTTGTTTTGAATGCGGCAAGAGGTGTTGCTGCTCAGGTTGAGGCTGTAGTGATAAAGTTTGTAAATGATTTTACAACAGCAATAAATCCCCAAATCATAAAGAGTTATGCGGAGGGAAACCTTTCAGCTATGAATGCTCTAATATGCAGAGGCGCAAAGTTTTCTTTTTTTCTGTTATTGTTTTTGTCATTGCCAGTAATGTTTGAGGCAAATACCCTTTTGCATTGGTGGCTTGGCATTGTGCCAGAACACACCGTAAATTTCTTTAGATTAACTATGGTTACTTCGATGCTAACTGTTTTGGGAAATACAGGAGTAACAGCATGTATGGCTTCTGGCAACATTAAAAATTATACGATTATTCTTTCGAGTATCGGTTTGCTTGTGTTTCCGCTGACAGTATTAGCTTATAAATTCGGTTCACCTGCCGAAAGTTGCTATGTTGTATACATAATGGTATATTCTGTAATAAATATTGTCAGATTATTTTTGATGAAAAGGTTGGTGCACTTTCCTATTATGATGTACGTTAATAGAGTAATAGTACCGATAATAATGGTGTCAATAACATCCTTAGTGCTTCCTACGTTATCGTACCTATTTTTGTCAGAAGGAGCGCTACGATTCTTGATTACAGTATTTTTATGTATTATTGGTGTTGTTCTTGGTGTTGTTATGTTTGGCTTCACTCGTGGTGAACGAGCGACAATCTTTAAAACTGTAAAAAGTAAGCTGACATGGTAAAAAAAGCACTATTGATAGCGGGAACTGGCACAATGGGGGTACACGTGTCTGAACTCCTAATGAAGGAGGGATTTGAGTGCTGGGTTACATCCCGCTCAAAACGAGAGGATAAGAACGAGATTCAATATATTCAGGGTAATCCTCATGACAATGACTTTTTGAGGAAAGTGTTGTTTATGAATCAATGGACAACAATTGTAGACTTTACATATTATACCACAGAGGAACTGTCACAAAAATATAAGCTGTTGTTATCTCATACAGACCTGTATGTATTTTTAAGCACAGCGCGAGTTTATGCAAACTATCATGGCAAAATAAATGAAGACTCTCCTCGACTACTAGATGTATGTCGAGACAAGGAATATGTGGCATCAGATGAATATGCTATCGCAAAAGCAAAGGAAGAAGATTTATTCATTAATTCAGGAAAGAAGAATTGGATAATTGTTAGACCATATATAACCTACGGTGAAAACACTTTCCAGTTGAGTTGTATCAGAAAAGAATTTTGGTTACTTAGGGCACTTAAAGGTAAAGCCATTTACTTCGCTTCTGAACTTGCTGATAAGTTAACATCATTTACCTATGGCTATGATGTAGCTCGTGGAATTGTTGCATTAATAAGCCATAAAGAATCATGGGGAGATATATACAACATAATGAGCACAGAGCCTATTAAATGGGTAGATATTCTTGATATTTATTTGGATGTATTGGAACAGAAGACAGGTGCAAGACCCAAAGTTTACATGGTTGAGAAATGGACAGCCTTGATGACAGGAACCGCAGATCAGGTCAAATACGATAGATTATATGACAGACAATTTGATTGTTCAAGGATTTCTCGATATATGGAGATCAACACATTTGTTCATCCAAAAGATGGAATCAAAAGATGTTTAGAATCATATCTTAAGACTCCATATCAAGAAAGAAAAATCAATATGACACATGAAGCACAAGTAGATAGAATCACAGGAGACTGGGAACCTATAAAGTCTCTGATTAAACATTCATTTAAGAATATTTTTAGATATATATATTATCGATTAAAGTGAATATTATGAAACTTTTAGAATATATTCTTACAGAATTATTAAAGCAAGGACTGAAAAGAATTATTATACATACAGAATTTATGCACATATGTGATAATGTAAATTTTGAAGGCTTTTCTGTAACGAAAATATGTGACGAGAGATCTATGGGTTATGTTGCAGTTGGTATGTATGAAGAGTCTGAGCAGCCTATCGCTATCATTGTAGACGAATCAAAATTACGAAATCTTTCACCAGCGATAACAGAGGCCTATTACAGAAAAATCCCACTTATTATAATTTTTATAGAGGACAGACATTTAAACAATATCCAATATCCAAAGGATATGTTTAAAATGATCTATAATGTGTCTGCTGAGGGTATTCAAAGATGTTTAAATATAGTACAACAAGTTGTTGTTATGTCAAATCAGAATGGTGGCACTCCTATCCTCCTTGGTGTTAAAAACTATAATCAGGATATAAGTTTGCCACTTTATAAAGGCAAGTCAGAAATGATGCCCTATATGCTACCTAAAACATGCAACTATATAGATAAGGTAACTCAAATTCTAAATTGTTTTGATGCATCTAATGTATGCTTCTTTATAGACTCAAAATTAATGTGTGATGTACTACTACAATATAAAATAGAAGGATGTATAGAATATAACAAAGGTTTGTTATCTCAAGAAGGACTGCTATCAATTATGGTTGGCTCTTCTATTGTCGCCCCAAACAAGCGTTTTGTTTATATTGGGATGGCGTCTTCTGCTATGTACGATATAAATTCTTTAGGTAATAGGCACATTGCTGAGAATATTTGTGTTTGTCTTTTGCGTGACAAAAAGAACTATTTGGATACAATAAAGTTGACTTGCGCAACATGGAATTATGATGTTTATTCTGTCCCTACAGAACATTTACAGATTCTTACAGATAAGTATATAAATGACAAAGTTGCCAACCCAAGTATTATCGAAATATTGTAAACCATGGAGCCAAAGTTGCAATATATAACAGGACTGTCATACACCGCAGAGAAGAATAAATTAGTCTTGATAACCCTTCTAAAAAAATATGGTATTCGTAATGTTATTGTCTCTCCTGGAGCAACAAATATGACTTTTGTAGCAAGCCTTCAGCATGATAATTTTTTTAAGATGTATTCATGTGTTGACGAGAGGGCTGCTGCCTATATGGCAATAGGAATTGCAAACGAGACAAAACAGCCAGTTGTTTTAAGTTGTACAGGAGCTACTTCATCTAGGAACTATTTTCCCGGACTAACAGAGGCAAACTATAGATGTGTTCCTATTCTTGTTGTAACTTCAAGTCTGTCAACTGAGTTTGTCGGGCATGATTACCCCCAGGTCACAGATCGTGAGCATGCACCATTTGACATGGTCAAAGCAACATACGTTCTTCAAAATGTGAAAGATCATAATGACTATTGGGATTGTACTATTAAGGCGAATCGAGCCTTGAATAGATTATTTTCAGAAAAAACAGGTCCTGTCCATATCAATATGGAAACAGAATACAATCTTGATTTTTCTATAAAAAAATTGCCTGAAGTACGAGAAATTAGAGTTTTAAGGAGTTTGAATAGTCTACCAGAGATTAAGCACTCAAGCATTGCAATATTTATTGGATCTCATAAGATTATCTCGGAAAGCCTTCAAAAAAGTATCGAATTATTTTGCGAAAACAAAAATGCGATAGTGCTTTGTGACCATACTAGCAATTATTACGGAAAGTATAAATTAAACGCATCCTTGTTATATGCTCAGGAACAATACTTATCATTCAAACATTTCGACCTGATCATTCAGCTTGGTGATATTACAGGTGATTACTATACAGCTAAAGCATTGTTTTCTGGTGATTTATGGAAAGTATCTGAAGATGGCGAGATTAAAGACCGTTTCAGAAATACTAAGTATGTATTCAAAATGGATGATGAGACTTTTTTTAACCACTATAAGAATTCAAAGAAGCAAGAAAGTTTTAATCTATATAAAATACTTAGTAAAGAACTTGAGAAAGTTCACACTCTTGTTCCTGAATTACCTTTCAGTAATGTTTGGATTGCACAACATACAGCACATTTGATTCCTCAGGGTTCTTCTGTACATTTTGGTATATTGAACAGTCTTAGGGCTTGGAATTTCTTCGACTTACCTAAGGGCGTAACCTCTTTTTGTAACGTAGGCGGGTTTGGAATTGATGGTTGCTTGTCATCTCTTATTGGTGCCTCTCTTTTGGATTTTAGTAAATTGTTTTTTGGAGTCTTGGGAGATCTTTCTTTCTTCTATGACATGAATGTGTTGAGAAATGAAGGAATAGGTAATAATGTAAGAATCTTGATTGTTAACAATGGGCGAGGAACTGAGTTTAGAAACTATAGTCATTCAGCTGCAATCATGGGTAAAGCAGTAGATCCGTACGTAGCTGCTGCAGGTCATTTCGGTTATCAATCAGATACGACGATTCAACGATATGTTATATCATGTGGTTTTGAATATATGTCAGCTTATAATAAGAGCGAATACCTAACAAAGGTTAAGTATTTTACTACAGCGGCACATCTTGATAAATCTATGGTGTTGGAAGTTTTTACTGATCCGGATTGCGAAAGTGAGGCTTTGAAAACAATTTCAAGTATTCTTAAAGGAGGGAAAAGAAACTATTTGAACAAGGTTAAAGGTGTTGTAAAAAAAATACTCAAGAAATGAAAATAGGTATATTGACTTTTCACAGAGCTCACAATTATGGAGCTATGCTACAAGCCTACGCTTTAAGGAAAGTACTTGTAGATAAAGGACATAATGTTGAGTTTGTATCGTATAGACAACCCCAAATAGAGAATGCATACAAATCCTTTCAATGGACTTATAACAAGTCGAATAGCATAGTTGGCAATACCAAAAATTTGCTTTCGGCATTGATAACACTTCCAAGGAGAGCTAAACGGCGCAAAGTATTTATTAGTTTTGCAAATAAGTATCTTCCTGAGTCACGTAAATATTCAAAGGAAGAGTTGCTATCGCAGGAACTGTTTTATGATGCTCTCTTCTTTGGAAGTGATCAGATATGGACAACTCGCTTCATGGGATCTTTTGATGACGTTTTTTGGGGAGAAATCCAGTTGAAACATGGAAGAAAGATTGCCTACGCTCCCAGCATGGAACTCAGGTCAGTAGCAGAATCTGAGAAAGCTTATATCAGAGAGCATATTCAGAACTTTGATAGTGTATCAGCTCGCGAGACACATATGTCTAAATTGCTTGAAAACGTAACTGGGCAATTTGTTCCTACTGTAGTTGATCCAACTCTCTTATGTAACAAAGAAGATTTTGTTCCTTTGATTACGCTTTCAAAGCATGTGCCCTCAGAACCATATGTTTTAGTTTATCAAGTGGGTCGTCATGATATAGTAATGGATATAGCCAAAAAAATTGCAATGCAATTACATTGCCAGATAATTGAGATTGGAAGCCAAGTGCTTTTACGTGATGATTCCTTTTACAAAGATAACTATGGCCCTACTGATTTTGTTTCATTGATAGCTAATGCAACCTTTGTAGTTTCTTGTTCATTCCATGGAACTGCATTTTCTGTAAATTTCCAGAAGCCTTTTTATTCAGTTCTGATACCAGGTATTGACTCAAGAGTAGTTTCTTTCCTCAAGCAAATTGGGCTGTTGGAATGTGGCATTAGAAGTGAAGATGAGGTAGATGTCAAAAGCATCGTAAATATTGATTATGAAAAAGTTAATATGTCATTAGAGAGATTACGACAAATTTCGATGCAATATATTGAACAATCATTAGTCTAATTATGGTAAGTATTATTATACCTATATATAATTGCGAGTATTATATTTCAAAATGTTTAGACAGCATATTAAACCAAAATGAAAAATCTATTGAGGTCATTGCTGTTGATGATGGAAGCAAGGATAACTCGGCTCTGATTATTGATGAATATTCTGTACAAGATAGTCGTATTAAGGCTTTGCATATAGAAAATAGTGGGCCGAGTCGAGCTCGCAATATTGGACTGAATCATGCTACCGGAGATTGGATTCTTTTTGTAGATGCAGATGATTGGATAGATGCAGATATTTTATCAAGGTTAGAACTTAATAATAACTCTCCTGATATAATTTTTTTTGGCTTTAAAAAGCATTATGAGGATGGACGTTGTGAGGAATGCATTCCAATAGGAATTGGTAATGATGCTTCTGTATGCCAACAATTAAAAAATCTTTTAAATAGTAAAGACGAGTTATTTGGATATTCGGTCAATAAGGTTTATAGACGTTCAATCATTGAAAATAATAACATTCGCTTCAAGGAAGGATTGAATATAAGAGAAGACGAAATCTTTGCATTGAACTATTGTCAATATGTATCAAGTGTTAAGATTATTTCGTTTGCCCCATATAATTATCGCATCTTAAATACTAGTTTATCACATAATACCAATCGACAATTTAAAAATTACCGTCTACTGATTAATTTGGAGAGAAAAATTCTTGCATCATATCCTTCTTCTGAGTTTAAATTTTCATTCTGTAATAAAATATATCATTACTATATTTCATCAATTATAGAGTGTATCAGATTGGATAAGCAAGAAAAGAAAGATGTAATAAATGAAGCAGTTGCATATTATGATATGTTTGTAAACTGCATATTAGCGACCAAATGGCAGAAAATGATTTTTGGTTTGTCGCTTAAGTCAATGAGAAAATCTATTATATATTCAGTATTTAAATTAAGATCTTTTTTATCTATACACTCTACTTAATGAACATTCGATATTATTTTCAAAGGATACAGCAGCTTTTGTCGTATAGGTCCTTTATTGCAAGGTATCGGCTAAAGTCATGCGGAAGATTTTTTAGTGTTTCGAAAAAAACTCGATTGGTCAATTTGAAATACGTAAGTGTTGGTAATAATTGCATAATTGACGAGTATGCTGAAATTTACTGTAATCGAATAAACCATGATATTGAACCGTCATTAACAATCGGAAATGACGTACACATTAGTAAGCATTGTTGTATCGGATGTTCTAATTCTATAACGCTGGGTGATGATGTGAGATTAGCTCCATATTGTCATATTACAGATCGGAATCACGTATATAATGATATTACTATTCCAATTTGGAAACAAGAATCAATAAGTCCAGGGCCAGTCTTTATTGGAAATCACACATGGTTAGGTTTCGGAGTTCAAGTGATGCCAAATGTAAAAATAGGCAGACATTGTGTTATAGCTGCCGGTTCTGTCGTTACACGCGACATTCCAGATTATTGTGTTGCAGTAGGAATGCCAGCAAAAATCATAAAACAATATAATACAGAAACAAAAAAATGGGAAAAAGTAAAATAATAAAGCATATGGCACACTACGATTATCTGATAGTAGGCTCTGGTCTTTATGGATCCACTTTCGCGTACAAAGCTAAACAAGCTGGTAAAAAGGTGCTCGTGATCGATAAACGTCCCCATCTTGGTGGCAATGTATATTGCGAGAATATCGAAGGCATCAATGTACACAAGTACGGCGCACATATTTTCCATACTAACAACAAGGAAGTATGGAACTTTGTGAACTCGATTGTGGAGTTTAATCGCTATACCAATTGCCCTGTGGCAAATTATAAGGGTGAACTATATAATTTGCCCTTTAATATGAACACTTTCAACCGTATGTGGCCAGATGTACGTACTCCTGCTCAGGCTCAAACAAAGATAGATGACCAAAAGGCAGAAGCTATTGCTTCTTTGGGGGGGCGTGAACCACAAAACCTTGAGGAACAGGCTCTTTGTCTTGTGGGTAAGGACATATTTTACAAGCTCATCAAAGAGTATACCGAGAAACAGTGGGGGCGTGATTGCAAGGAACTTCCTGCTTTCATTATCAAGCGTCTTCCTGTTCGTATGGTCTTTGACAATAATTACTTCAATGACCGTTACCAAGGTATTCCTATCGGTGGTTATAATAAGCTTATTGGAGGTCTGCTTGAAGGGATTGAGTACAAAATTGGTGTGGATTTTTTTTACTCTGAATACAAGGATTGGCGGAAGTATGCCGACAAGCTCGTTTATACGGGTGCTGTGGATGAGTACTTCGACTACAAGTTGGGCAAACTTGATTGGCGTACCGTTAGCTTTAAGACTCGTGTTGAAGATATTCCTAACTACCAAGGCAATGCGGTGGTGAACTACACTAGCCATAATGAGCCTTATACTCGCGTGATTGAGCACAAGCACTTCGAAATGTTCGGTCAGGAGGTCTACGATTGTCCAAAGACCGTGGTATCGGAGGAGTATTCTACCGAATATAGAGAAAGTCTGGAACCGTATTATCCAGTGAACGATGACTGCAACAATGCACTTGCTGATAAGTATCGCAGATTAGCAGAACAGGAAGTTGGTGTAATCTTTGGCGGGCGTCTTGGTCAGTACAAGTACTTTGATATGGCTCCTTTGATTGAGCAAGTGTTGAACATTGAATCTATTTAAAAGTATGGAAAATATCCTTTCAATTATTATTCCTACATATAATATGGAGAAGTATTTGGACAAGTGTCTTGCTTCTCTTATTATTGAAGATAAAGAACTGATGAGGCAGTTGGAGGTACTGGTCGTTATCGATGGTGCTAAAGATCGCTCATCAGAGATTGCCCATACCTACCAAAATAGGTTTGCTGATACTTTTCGTGTCATAGATAAAGAAAATGGCAATTATGGGTCTTGTATCAATAGAGGATTGAAAGAGGCTACTGGTAGGTACGTAAAGGTACTTGATGCAGATGATTATTTTGATACTGCAAACTTCGAAATTTATCTTAAAAAACTTCTAAATCAAGATAACGACCTGATCATTACTAATTTTGAATATGTTAATGAGCAGTATGTAACTACTGGTTTGAAGAATAGAAATATTGCGGCAAATACTACGTTTGTATTTTCAGATGTGATGTATGACTTTAATGCTAATCTTATCAGTATGCACGAGTTGACTTATCGTCGAGATATCTTCATTAAATTGTCATATCATCAGACAGAAGGCATTTCGTATACAGACTTGGAATGGTGTTTTATACCGATGATCGCGGTTAACACTGTTGTATACTTTGATATTGTTGTTTACAAGTATTTGATTGGGCGTGAAGGTCAGACTGTATCACCAGTGATTGCAATGCGTACACTCTCACATAAGATGAAGAGTGGAATGGTGATGGCTCGGCAATATGAGGCTAATAAAGACATAGATTTCAGTCACAAAGCTTACCTGAATAAGCGCATAGTATGGAGTGTTGGGGCAATATACTATAATTATTTGGTATCTTATTATAAACATTTGTCGCTGGACGAACTTATTGCATTTGATAAGGAATTACAGACAGAAGCCCCTTTTGTGTATCGTCTGTTAGACGATGAAGTATTGCTTCAGACTATTCCGATTCGCTATATTTCTGCCTGGAGAAGGCAAAATGATTTGCATAATATTCCTATGTCTGTAAGAATTGGTATAGGCATTATTTCTATCTATCAGAAGATTAAACATTGATATGAACAATAGTTCTATTGTAAATAAGGGTTTCTTTTCTTATTTTGAGAGGAACGATATATTTTTGGCATTGAGTATATTACTCGTCTGTGTAGGTCCAAAAATAGGTTCATTCAGTGTTTTGGTCGCGTTCGTTATCAGTTTGGTAAGGATGTTTAGGTATGATATTCATACATTTATGTTTGACATGATGTGCTTAATGCCGTTTGCGAATATATATAAAGTTGCTCCTAGAACACCTTCGTTGGTATTGGTCTTAATACTCATAGGTTTTTGCTGGTATACAATAAAAACTTCGGCGGTTAAGACGTATACTCCTGTTATTATCATTGCGTGCACTTTTCTGTTTTTGCGTTCAGGATTTCTGATGGACGCATTGGTTTCTATCGTTTGCTCTCTGGCTTTAATCTGTTTATTTGCAAGAAATGTAGATGACGGGAATGTTGTGAAGATTGCGTATGGATATATTGCAAGTGTCACCGTGTCGGTTATTGTAGCCTATGTGGCATTACCTTCGAACCTTTATGTTGACTATATATCTAAAGAGATTCAAGTAGGAACGTTTTCTGATGCTATACGTTTTAAGGGATTGTTTGCAGACCCAAACTATTTGGGTACATACCTTTTAAGTGCAATTGGTATTTTGAGTCAGTTGTTTATTGTAAAGAAAATTAAAATCAACAACTTTCTCATCTTCTTTGTTATACTCATTTGGGGTGGTATGATTTCGTATAGTAAAAGTTTCTTTTTGATGACTATTGCAATTTTTATTCTTGTAGTAGTAAATCTTTGGAAGAGTGGTAACCGAAAGTGGGCGTTTCTGTTTTTCTTAGCATTTATGGTTGTGGGTATATATGCCCTTCAAGGTGCATTTTCAGATGTTAATATAGTGTTAGAACGTTTCAGTAATGATTCTGATGCTGATGACCTGACTACAGGTCGTTCTACATTGTGGGCACGATATGCAGAGAATATTTTCTCTAGCATATTTGTTTCTATTTTTGGAAACGGCCTTGATGCACCATTGCTCATTCAAGGTGCTCACAATCTGTATCTAGAGACATTATACTATGTGGGCTTATTAGGAATGTTGTTGATAATAATTTCCTATACAAGTTCCTTTAAACCTATAATACAAGATTTTCGATCATATAATTTTACGTATAAATGTATTGGAGCCTTGACACTTATTATTTTACTGGTGGTGTATTGGTCATTACAAGGCCTATTTGGTTTTGCTACTTACTTCCAGTTTTTTATTGCAATGTTGATGTTTAGATTGCCATTATTGGAAAAAATAGAGAAAAAATGAAGTTGTTAATCATATCACGTGATTGCTTTTCCAAAACAAATGCTAATGGAAAAACCTTGGAATCACTCTTGTGTTCATTCAAGAAAGAAGAGCTGATGCAGTTTTATACTGGTGTAGATAATCCCGATTTCGGTTTTTGTTATTCTTATTTTCGAATAACAGATATGCAGATGATGAAATCTTTCATAAAGTCTCCTGTTGTAACTGTAGAGAAGGTTTGCAATACTGTAGCTTTGAATATAAAGTCTGAACAAACCTCAGAGTTGAAGATTTGGGCATCACTCAAAAAATTGAATTACAATTTTGCTGTAAGATATCTTCGTGAACTTTTATGGAAGGTAAGTCCTCGCTGGAAAAAGAAATTTTACCAATGGATAGAAAAAGAGCATCCGACTGCAATTATGTATATGGTGGGCGATTCTTTTTATCTTGACAATCTTGTTTTGAATATTTCTAAGCGATACAATATTCCTATAATTTTGTTTAATGTAGAGGCTTATCGGATCATCAATTGTAAGGAGAGAACAGGATTTGATTGTCTCTATAACAAGAAGAGTGAAAGGTCTTATGAAAAAATACAAAAGCAGTCTGCCTTAACTATCTACAACTGTAATCTGCTGAAAGAGTCGTATCAGAAGTTCTACTCTATTAGCGAAGAGAACGCACAAATTGCATATAATGCATACACTTTTGACATGGAACGCTACACTCCTGTTGAAGGTAGGTGCAATATTGAATATTTCGGAAACTTGGGGGTTGGTAGAGTGAGCAGCTTGATTGACATCGCAAATGTGCTGAAGAAGATCGCTCCAGAATTGAAGATTAATGTGTATGGTTGTGCTCCAGAGAAAGAAGAGCCATTTTTGAGAGATCATAGCCACATTAATTACCATGGACTCGTAAGTCAAGATGTTTTGACGAAGGTAAAACAGAATGCGGACATTTTGCTTCAGGTAGAAAGTTTTGATCCGGACATCATGAAAAAGTTGAGGTATGCTTTTTCTACTAAGATTGCTCAGTGTCTATGTGCAGGAAGAGCTTTACTAAGTTATGCACCAATAGAAACTGCTTCAACCATATATCTAAAAGAAGAAACTGCAGCTGTAATTGCTGATGATATGGAGTCGTTGAAGTCTGAATTAAGCCGATTGATTCATGAATCTAATTATAGAAAAGTATGGGCTGATAGAGCGCTTGAGGTAGCTCATGCAAATCATGATTCAGCTTCAATAGGTGTTAGCGTTAGGAAACAGATAGAGCAGTTAATATGAAGATAAAAATGTTGATAGGATTCCTCGGTTTAAAACTTGCCGATATCCTTCCGATGAATGATGGTCTTATTAATCTGGGACAACGACATATTCGGTCTTTCTTCGCAAGTATGTTCCTTGCCAAATCTGGAGTCAATATTGATATTCAGAAATATACAAGGTTCTCTCACTTTTGTGAACTTGGAAATAATTCTGGTATTGGTGAAGGATCAAGACTCTATGGGAGAGTTCTAATTGGCGATGATGTAATGATGGGGCCGCAGTGTTGGATATATACCCAAAATCATGAGTTTCGCTATCTTGATAAGCCAATGCGCCAACAAGGTCCTCAGAGAGAAGAACCGGTTGTTATTGGCAATGATGTGTGGATTGGAAGCCGTGTTACTATATTACCAGGAGTACATATTGGCAATGGTGTTATCATTGGAGCCGGTGCCGTAGTGAGCAAGGACATTCCTGATTATGCAATAGTAGGTGGTAATCCTGCTCGAATTTTGAAGTATCGTAACAAAAACAAGGCTATTTAATGAAATTACTAGAATATATATGGGCATATCTATGTCATGTATGTGAGGGGGAGGTAAAAATCTTATTCCCCGTTAGAATTGATAAAACAACAGTATTGGAAAAACCAAACTATATTGGAAGACATTGTGTATTGATAGGTACAAAGGTTGGTCGATATACCTACTTTGGTAACGATTGTGAGTTTTATTATTCCAAAATCGGTCGCTTTTGCGGAATAGCAAATGATGTGAAGCTGGTAAGGGGACAACATCCTACAAATACACATGTTTCCATATCACCGCTATTCTATCAGTCCATCACGTGTTTCGGAAATGGTTTTGTTTCCCAAAACATATTCCAATTAAATAAGAAATGTTCTATGGGCGGCTTGTGTAATATTGGAAATGATGTTTGGATTGGCAGCCATGTGCGTATCATGGAAGGAGTAACAATAGGGAATGGAGCAATAATCGGAGCCGGTGCGGTAGTGACGAAAGATGTCCCCCCATACTCAATATGCGTTGGAGTTCCAGCTAAAGTAATTAAGTATAGATTCACAGAATACCAAATTTCCCTTTTGCAACGGACTGAATGGTGGAATTGGGATGACAACAAACTTCGTCAGATGGCTCAAATTTTTTCAAATATTGAATTATTCATTAGTACACTCATAAAAGAATAAAAAAATTACAGAATTAATATTACAATATGAAAATCCTTCATATTCATCCATCCATGGCAGGTGGAGGCATAGAGGCAATGATATGTGCTCTTGCGAATGAAATGTCAATATCGCAAGATGTAACAGTTTGTAGTATTTTTGAACCTTTGGACACAGATGTGTTTTGGTATAAGTTAATGCCATCAGTAAAAAAAGTATCACTAGGTAAAACTAAGCGTGGGTTTTCCATAAAGACAGTAATACAAGTATTCAATGTAATCAGAAAGGGGCATTATGATGTGGTGAACATTCATGGAATGTTATACAACTATCTTTTGGCAGTATTATTGCTCCATAATAAGGTGAAACTCTTTTATACAGTTCATTCGGATGCAAAAATGGAGAACACAGGTTGGGATATGAAGTTGTTTCCACTTAAACAGCTATACTTCGCTAAGGGATGGTTGCATCCGATTACTATATCAAATGCTTCACAAGAATCGTTTGACAATCTGTATCACGTACCAAGTAATCTGGTCTTTAACGGAATTCCACGACCAACTCTCAGTGATGCTGATCCTGTCAAGGCATATCGTTTAACAAATGAAACAAAAGTATTTGTACATGCTGGTCGCATTAGTACGCCGAAGAATCAGTTGGTGTTATGTAAGGTATTTAAACGACTAATAGATGAAGGACATGATGTAGTATTGCTCGTTGCTGGTCAAAAGCAGATGGATGATATCTTTACAAGCATTGAGCCTTACTTTTCAAATAGAATAGTATACCTTGGAGAACGTAATGACATTCCGCAGTTGATGGCTTGTGGCGATGCCATGTGCTTGCCTTCAATATGGGAAGGCTTGCCTGTAACACTCCTTGAAGCTCTTTCTGTGGGGTGCGTGCCTATCTGTTCGAATGTAGGGGGAATCTCTGATGTGATAGTTTCTGGCGTAAACGGCTTTTTGTCAGATTCATCATCCGAAGAAGACTACTACAAAACAATGAAGACGTTTTTGGCACTATCTAATGATGAATATCTATTGATTAAGGATACTTGCAGGAATTCATTTTCAGAATATGACATTGTAAATACAGCAACATCATATATCAACACTTATAAATCGGTATAATAGATGAAAATTTCTGTTATAATACCCACATATAAGCCACAAGGCTATCTCTGGGAATGCCTGGATTCTTTGATGAATCAGACCCTATCAAAGCAAGAGTATGAGGTGGTGCTTGTGCTAAATGGGTGCACTGAACCATGGAAAAGTCAAATTGCAGAATACATAAAAGAACATTTACAAGGAATGAATATCAATTTTATTCATACTGAGATAAGTGGGGTTAGTAATGCACGTAATGTTGCAATTGATTTCGCAAAGGGAGACTACATCACCTTCTTGGATGATGATGACTATTTTAGTTCTATTACCCTACAGAGACTTTCGGATTCTGCAAGATCTGATGTTGTAACGATATTCAAACCGCTCGCATTCTACGATGGTTCTCGAGAGTTCTTTTCTTATTCCAGAACCCTAGAGTATGAGAAAAATTGTAAAGCAGTCATTTTGCCATTCTACAAAGTAAGAAAGAATTTTGGTGGACCTGTGATGAAGCTGTTCCCAAGGCAGATGATAGGGGATCGCAGGTATAATTCGGATTTCAAAAATGGAGAAGACTCTCTATTTATGTTTCTTATTTCAGACAGAATGAATATGGTGAATTTTGCGTCAGAGGATGCGATATACTATCGTCGTATTAGGAATGACAGTGCTGTAACTTCTTCGAAGTCATTTATGAATGTTTTTTTTAACTCAATGAGGCTGTCAAGAGAATACTCTAGGATATTTTTTTGCGGTTTTAATCGCTATAATTTTTGGTTCTATATAACCCGTCTTCTAGGTAGTGTGAGGGCCATTATAAATTATAAAAAGATTACATTTTAATGAACGTAAGTATAGTAATGCCGTATTATAATGCGGCAAAATATATTAAGGAGACAATTGAGTCAATTATCGCTCAAACTTATAAGGATTGGGAACTAATAATTGTTGATGACTGCAGTTCTGCGCTTGAAACGGATCAGGTGCTAAAGAATGTCAAGATGATGGACAAGCGCATCCGTGTGCTAAGAGCGTATCAGAATGGGGGGGCGGGTGCGGCCCGAAATATTGCCATTGAGGAGTCTAAGGGACGTTATCTAGCATTCTGCGATTCGGATGACTGGTGGTACCCTACCAAACTGGAGGAGCAGATTCATTTTATGGAAGAGAATAACTATCCATTCACCTGCACATGGTATGAGGATGCTAATGAGAATCTGGAGTCTTATTATACCATGAAGCAAGCAGAGAAGCAAACATACAAGAGCATGATCTCAGGTTGCAATATTGGTACTCCAGGTGTAATGATTGATACTCAAAAATTGGGAAAAAAGCAAATGCCCAAATTGCGTAGAGCGGAGGATTGGGGACTTTGGATGATGTATCTTAGAGATACAGACTATTTATATACATACCCCAAACCACTTTGGAAGTATCGTCACGTTTCAGGTTCTGAAACCTCAAATAAATGGAAACAAATGAAGTCTGTCGTAGCAATGTACAAGCAGGTGTTGGGTATGAATACGTTGAAGGCTTGGTTTATATGTATTTTTATTTTTTTGCCTAAGAATATAGAGAAAAAAATGAAAAAGAAATTCTGAGGATAAATATTTTTATGTTTCTTGTGTGGAAAGTACAGAAAAGAGTGTTTCGATACAATATGTGTCAAGATTGTACATTTATATGACCAAAATAAATATAGGTAATTGCAAAAAAAAGTGCTTGTATAAAAAGTATGTTCAAATTTGAGTTCTATAGGATATTTACTAGAATCATTCCGGCTATATTCAGACAAAACTAATTTATATGATAACATACATTATTATTTTAATTCTGCTTCTCATAGCAGAACTTCTCTATTTCCGTATTGCGGATAAATGCAACATTATTGACAAACCCAACGAACGTTCATCACACTCTACGATAGTATTACGTGGTGGCGGAATCATCTTCTTGATTGGTGTATGGATTTGGAGTGTCTTCTTTGGATTTCAATATCCCTGGTTTCTGGTAGGCCTGACGCTTGTAGCAGGCATTAGCTTTGTAGATGACATCCATTCATTACCGGACTCTGTAAGATTGGTCGCTCAATTTGCAGCTGCCGTTATGGCATTCTATCAGCTTAGCATATTGCATTGGTCAATGTGGTGGATAATATTACTGGCGCTAATCGTCTATGTCGGTGCCACGAATGTAATAAACTTCATGGATGGAATCAATGGTATCACAGCAGGCTACTCTTTGGCTGTATTGATTCCGTTGGCTCTGGTGAATATGGATGATATTTTTGTAGAACAGAGTTTGATCATATCAACGATTCTTTCTTCATTGGTGTTTTGTATTTTCAATTTCCGTCCGAAGGGTAAAGCGAAATGCTTTGCAGGGGATGTCGGCTCTATCGGCATTGCTTTTATCATACTGTTTCTGTTAGGTAATGTGATAATCAGGACAATGGATATTACTTGGCTGATATTTCTGTTGGTATATGGTGTGGATGGTTGTCTGACTATTGTACATCGTATTATGTTGCACGAAAATTTGGGCGAGGCACATCGTAAGCATGCTTATCAGATTATGGCTAATGAGTTAAAAGTAGGTCATGTAAAAGTTGCATTGCTGTATACGGTTATGCAGTTAGTGATTTCCCTTGGATTTATCTATCTCTGTCCCGATACAGTGCTTGCTCATTGGTTATATCTAGTGGGTGTATCAGCTGTATTAGCTATTGCTTACATATTATTCATGAAAAAATACTATCATTTACATGAAGAATATCTTATATCATTGAAACAATAACGATTATGGAATTTGATAAAGAATTTTTAGATAAGTTATTTGAGCAAGCTAAAGAGAATCCACGTTTACGTCAGAACTTCGACCTACGCACTTCATCTGCCGATACCAGTCAACGTATGCTAAACGCATTGTTGCCAGAAACTAAGGTGCCTATCCATCGACATGAAGATACTACCGAAACAGTAATCTGCCTGTGTGGTAAGTTGGACGAAGTAATTTATGAGGAAGTAGTTTCGTATGAGAAGGATACGGATGATTTTCAGAAGGGGATGAATGTACAAGATGTAGCTCGTAAGGTTGAGTATCGAGAAGTACAGCGTATCCATCTCAATCCTACAGAAACCAAGTATGGTTGTCAGATACCTAAGGGTGCATGGCATACTGTGGAAGTGATTGAACCATCTGTCATCTTTGAGGCTAAAGATGGAGCTTATGCTCGTTAAACGATGAAAAACAGATGAAATGAATAGGAAGTACTGAAAGTGCTTTTTAATACGTTATGTTATAATTGAATATTTACAATGAGATGGAAAAATGTAGGTCCCTAGATTCATGTGACAAACATGAATCCCTACATTTAGTAGATTAGGAGCAATATAGTGGTATTGTCCTAATCTCGCTCTTCATATTAGTGTTAACACTAATATGATTTCCAAAAAATACCAACTGTCTGTGAAGATCGTTGATATTTTTTTATACAATAAGCCGTGGTGGAAATCTAAAAGAAGCTACTTTTGATAAGAAATTACTTGGGAATACTCTTTCACCGCATCAAAGCACGGACATCCTTTCATTGGATTCAAGTCCCGGTGTCCCACAATCAACGCTTTTGGAAACTGCCTTTTCAACTCCCTCAACAAAGCAAGCAAAGCTCCTTTTTGTTCCAGTGTACGCGTATCTTTCGGTTTTCCGTTCGCATCCAGTCCTCCCTCATAACAAACACCAACCGAATGGGCATTATGATTACGGCAGTGTGCCCCGACCTTTTCTAACGCACGTCCCCGGTGAATCTCCCCATCACGAGTGATGTAAAAATGATAGCCAATATCACGGAAACCACGGTGCAAGATATGATCCTGTCGGCAAGCCTCCGCCGAAAGGGACTTTCCTTCCGGCGTGGCACTGCAATGAATGATAATTAATGTAATAGTCCGCATGGGGTTACATGCAACTTTGTATTCCGAACACACCTCCGATGGCGGTGGCTACAGTGATAACGATTTTGAGAACTAAGCTCCATACAGAGCGGGAAGATGATGATTTACTCATACAATAACAGGTTTTAAATAAATTAATAATAGTTTTCTTTTACCACAGATTTACTGTAGGTTTGCCATAGGTTTACCACAGATCTACACAGATTCACACAGATAAATAATCGACTACTTTAGCAACTACCAATTCAATATAATCTGTGGAAATCTGTGTAGTCAGTGGTGAACCTTTTAAGCAGCCGGGTCAGGTGCTTCGCCGCCTCCGTCCGGTTTCGGATCAGGGTTGTCACCCGAATCAGAACCTCCTCCGGCAGTTGTCGGTTTCTGATATTCCGCCTGCTGTTTCAACTGACTGTCGAGTTTCAGATTATTGGTCGACAGATTACCAGTGGCACGAGCTTTCAGACGCATGCCGCTAATATTCTTCTCCAACGAGAACTCTTCCAGCGTATCGGCTGCCTTACTGCGAATACCCACACCAAAAATGGCAAGATCATCAATTTTCACACATTTGCCATCCAGCAACAATTCCTTGATGCAATCTACCATATCCGAAAGCACACCTTTGATGACACCACCGGAATACGGTGAATTGTGCTTCGACATATGTTCGGCAAGCTTTGCCAAATCAAATGTCTCGTCGCTTACTGCACGGGCGAACCACTTACCCGCATTCAAGCCTTTCTTCTGCTGGTTCTGATAAATTTTGTAACGAATCATAAAACAATAAATTAAAGGGTTAAACATATTGTCCGGGGATTCTTTTCCCTTTCGACGATACAAAGATACCACCCTCAAACTCCGGAAAATCAATAGTACACAGTTGCGTACGATTGTTGTCGGTTGTGTGCAATTATGATCGATTATTCAATGAAAAAACGTTGGCTATGTAGAAATATTTTGCTATTTTTGTAATTGTAAATCAGAAACTTATCCATTATGAACGAATTCAAAATACGTGCCTACGGGCGCATGGAGCTGGCGCAACTCTATTCTCCGGAACTTACCGATATTGCTGCCTATCGAAAAATGAAGAAATGGATCTCTTTGTGTCCCGGACTTCTGCAACGCCTGTACGACTTAGGCTACGAATCAAAGCGACGTTCATTTACACCATTGGAGGTGAGAGTGATTGTGGATGCCCTGGGAGAGCCTTAAATAAAGCGTCGCTTTATGATGCATAAAGCACCGCTTTACGATGTCTAAAGCTTAGCTTTACACCTCCTAAAGCGATGCTTTATACAGTAAAAACGGATGCGGTAATCAAAATGAATGTATCAGTCCAAACGATTACAGTAAGTAAGGCGGGGACAGTGGGGACACTTTCCCCGTTTCACTCATACACACACGCACGCGCGTAACTTCCTTTGCCGTCTACACTGATTAGCTTGCCTTGTCGGGTGAGACGTTTCAGCCAGGTGATGGCGGTGCTTTTGTTGATACCCAGAGCTGTTGCTTTTTCCAGCAACTCCGTGCGGGTAAATTCCTTACCCAGTTGCTGGAAGAGGAAATCCCGGTCGGCATTGGGCCGGTGGCTGACTTCCGTGTTGGGGAGGAATGACAGGATATGCATGGCGTGACAGTAGAGAGGTTCCGCCAAATTTAATACGGCGTGGAAGTCTTCCGCCGAGATGGATACGTTCCAGCGGGTGACGATGCCGTCCTTGCGGTTGTCCGAAGGAATAGACTTGTCGGGTGTGAAGGGGGAGGAGGAGGAAATTTGGAGGCTGTAGGGATTCGGGTGTTCGAGCGCGCGCAACACGGCTACTTCCGACATGATCCTGCACAAATTGATAGCCATACGCGCCACAAAGCTATACATTTCTCTGTCGTTGGCTATGCTCGAACGATCGAACAACTCCGAAAAGACGGCGTCAATTTCGTTTTTCTGCTCGTTCGTGAGCTGCAGCGTGTGGATACCATTTTTCTTTATCACGTCCAGTTGTTTTTTCCATTCCAGTCCCAGAGCGTTGAATACCTCTTCCCAGTCTGTTTCGTTGTCTACAAACTGGCTGACCCATTTGTCGATTCCGTACATGTAGTAGTACAACTGGCGGGAGGATCCTCCGTCTTCCGTTGTCGGGATGAAGGCTTTCACTTGGAGTGGGGTGCCCGACATCAGGAGCGAAAGGCAGACTTTTTTTGTTTCCCGATATTCTTGGTTACCGCGACGGTTGTAGGACAAGAAGTCGTGGTCGAACGCTTTGCGCAGCGTGTCGCTCCAATGGCCGTGTTCCGATCCGATGGCGGTGGACAGTGTGTCGGCTTCCGACTCGAAGATAAGTCCTGTACCTTCGGAGTCCATAATGTTTTGTAGAATGCCTGTGCCGGTGTTGTTGCCCGAAATCAAGAACATTTTGTTAGGGGGCATTTGCGGGACTTCCATTTTCGACCGCTCTTTTCCCATCGCGTCGTATTCGGCTTTTTCTTTTTTATAGATCTTCATTTGCTCCGCCACTTTCGCGCGAATCTCGTCATGGATGGGTTGCACGAGCAGGCGGAGGTAGGAGAGGATGCCTTTGCCGGAAGCAGAGGGCGCCACGATGAAACATTGGAGGCTGGGATAATAGTATTTGCCGCCATAGAGGCATCGCACGTGGCGCGACATGCAAGCTCCTAGTGCGGTGAATGCTCCCATCAGCATGATGTCGCGTTGAATCTCATTTTTTGCAACTTTGATGATACGCTGCAGGAGTTTCGGCCAGTTTGCTTCCGGCAGAGTGGGGAGCGGGTGTTGCGGATCGCTACCGGATAGTAGTTCTTCTTTTTCTTCTGTGATCGTTTCTTCGTCTGTTTCCTCATTTGCCACCTTATTATACGCGCGTGCCTGTGTGAGAATTTGAGGGGCTGTCCTCACTGTCCCCACTGTCTCCACATAGCTGATGGCGACTCCCGTCGCTTCGGCCAGGTGGAAAGCGGTGCCCAGGTGCACTTCTCCGCGTTGGGTGTGGAGTGCGTTGGAGAATACCCGTTCGGCATGTTCGCGCTGATACTTGGGAGACACCCGGCATAGGCGGTGAAAAAACTCACGTCCTGCTTCGCCGCAATCCGTTGCGATGGCGAATGACAATTGTACGTATTCAAGATAAGTGGGAGCAATGTCCGCTCCTGCCGCTTCGACTGCTTCGGTGAGACGGCGTAAAGATTCAATATCGGTCATTTTGATTTATGATTTTTGATTTATGATTTATTCGTTGGTGGTTCTGAACAATGCTTCCGGGTCGTAACTAAGGAAACAGGATCTCACGAGGTCTTTGCCGGAGAAATCTACTTTGGATTTTGTTTCGGAAGAAACTGCTGTTACCGTATTGTATGCCGTCTCTACGTACCGCATCGCCCAACTCATGTTGTCTGTGATATTTTGGACATCATTTGTCGTGGAGGAATAATGGCAGGGAACAAATGCCTTTACACCCAGTCCGCTGGGGCTGACAAAGGTGAGTACAGGTTGTAGGAGAGGATCGTCATAGAGCATACGTCGCATTTCCACTGCTTCCTGATAAGAGTGGAGACCGTCCACATCTACTATCACCAGGTGAGACGGGGAGACGAAATCCTTACTGCTACGGCGGGTGAATGTGCCGCAGGGGGTCACATACGGTAGTAATGACGCTTTGGCGGTTCGTATATCTTCGGAGTTGCGCACTTGTTCGGTCAGGGCTTTGAGATTCTCGTTGCAAGTAATCATTTGGAAAACTTGTTCGATGGAGACTTCGCAGAAGGGGATAAGTGTGGGAGGAGTCATCAGTCGGCCTTGTTTGTCTTTGATAGGAGCGATAGGTGGCATGAAATAGGACATTCTGTAGTTGTTTGGCATCTTTTTCTTTTTGTTTCAAGTTAAAATATTTATTTTTGCAAAAAAATATGAGTGTGTTTCAAAACACGGCGTAAAATTAGTAAATGCAAAATAGACATCGTCCCGACATGTTGGGATGAAAGTGAAAATAATTAACCGTTACGGTGTAATTTTAACAATAAAAAAGAATGGAAAATGAAAAAGGTTTTTATGTAGCTTTAGGAGTTTACATAGGAGAGTTGCAAAAGCGTACGGATTTGAAAAATGACGAAATACGGAAGAGCGTACACATCGGCCACTCTACTTTTAATGATTTAAAAAAGGGGCAAAACGCCCATTGAGTGATTACGTAAAAGTGGTGGAGTGCTGCTTGGATGCCTTCAATGAAGAGGAAGCCGGCGCTATCTGGGATGAATGGAGGAGAATGTATTTTCGATACAGGAGAAGAAAAGAGGAGGAGAGAGGAGAACGGTGAAAAAACAGATAAAGTAAAAGTGGCAGGCGGGAAAAAGTTTCCCGCCTGCGGTCTTTATGAATGGATTTTTTTGTAGCTTTGTGAAAAATAAGATTGATATGGAAGATTTGCAAAGATTATATCCTATCGGGATACAGACTTTCTTTAAGATACGTGAGGGGAATTTTCTCTATATTGACAAGACGGAATATGTGTACCGGATGACGCATTCGGCTTCCAGCTATCTGTTTCTAAGCCGTCCCCGACGTTTCGGGAAATCTTTGCTTACCAGTACCCTTCACTGCTATTTCGAGGGGCGGAAAGAGTTGTTTGAGGGACTGGCCATGGAGACATTGGAGAAGGAATGGATACAACATCCGGTGTTGCACTTCGACATGAGTACCGCTAAACATGTGGACAAGGAACAACTGAACGCGGAACTGGAATTGAAACTCATGGCTTATGAGGAGATTTATGGGCGTGTAGAAGAGGAACTGTATGTGAATCAGCGTCTGGAGGGACTTATAAAACGCGCTTACAAGCAGACAGGTAAAAAAGTGGTTGTCTTGATAGACGAATATGACGCTCCTCTGCTCGATGTGGTTCATGAAGAAAAGAATTTGCCGCAGTTGCGTAATGTGATGCGTAATTTTTACAGTCCGTTAAAGGCGTGTGATCCTTATCTGCGCTTTGTTTTTCTTACGGGTATAACCAAGTTTTCGCAACTTAGCGTGTTCAGTGAACTTAATAATATCACCAATGTGAGTATGCTGCCTGATTATGCTGCCATTTGCGGTATCACTGCTGAAGAACTCCGTACTCAAATGGTTCCCGATGTAAAGCATCTGGCTACCCGGTTGGGAATCACTGCAGAGGAGATGTTGGACAAACTGAAGGAAAATTATGACGGTTATCATTTTTCGTGGCCGTCGCCCGATGTTTTCAATCCTTTCAGTTTGCTGAAGGCGATGGCTTTGGGAGAGATCGGCTCTTATTGGTTTGAGAGTGGCACGCCCACTTATATCATAGAGATGCTACGCAAATATGCTGTATTGCCATCAGAAATTGGTGGTGAGGAAGCGTCTCCCAGTGATTTTAACGTGCCTTTGGAGTTGGCGACTAATTATATGCCGTTGCTTTATCAGGCCGGTTACCTTACGATAAAGGGTGCGGATTTGGAATTTGACGCATATATGCTTGATATTCCAAACAAAGAGGTGCGTGTCGGTCTGATGAAAAGCCTGATTCCCTCTTATGTGACGAGTGACAGTCATGAGGTGAACAGTGTGGTGCGTAATTTGGCGCGTAACATTGTGCGGGGAGATATGGACGAGGCTTTGAAGCTGCTTCAGGCTTTTCTTTCCACTGTGCCTTATTGCGACAACACGGATTATGAGGGACATTACCAGCAGATGCTATATGTGATATTCTCATTGCTGGGCATTTATACCGATGTGGAGGTGCACACGCTGAAAGGACGTGTGGATATGGTGCTTCGCACCAAGACTACTCTTTATCTGGTAGAGCTGAAATTGAATCAAAATGCGGAGACTGCCATGAAGCAAATTGATTTGCAGCAATATGCAGATCGTTTTGCTCTTTGCGGGCTTCCGGTGGTAAAGGTTGCAATAAATTTTAGTGCGGAGACTCGGACAATTGCTGATTGGGTGATTTCAAGAGAGACGTACGCATAGTTGTATTTTGAAGTGAAAGTTCACTAACTACTTTTTGATATTTTTATTCGTTTATTCTGGCTATTTTTTATACATTTGCATCGCTAAATATTAAAATATGGATTTTTCATATATAAATTTTCTTCAAAAGGTTGCAAAGATGGTTGCTCCATCAGGAAACGAAAAAGAAGTACTTGATTTGTGGAGTAATGAAATTTCAGCCTATGTGTCTGATACATACTCTACATCTTTAGGTAATGTAGTTGCCGTAAAACATGGAACATGTGATTGTAGAAAAAAAATAATGCTTACAGCACATGCTGATGAAATAGGCCTTATAATTACATATATTGATAATGATGGTTTTCTGTATTTTAATGAAATAGGTGGAATTGATACAAATTTACTTCCTGGCAAGGTGGTTAGCATTAAAGGTATTAATGGCTTAATTGATGGCGTTATAGGTGTTAAACCTGTTCACCTTCAAGAAAGAGGGAATAACAAACAAAATCTCTCTCCAGAAGATTTGTGGATTGATATTAATGTGAAAGATAAGGAAGAAGCACTGGAATTTGTACAAATAGGTTGTGTGGCTACGTTGACTTCTGATTTTCTAGTAAGAGGATCCAGAATAACAGGAAAGGCCATGGATAATAGGTGTTCTTTGGCGGTTCTTCTTGCTGTTGCAAGAAGTCTTTATAATGTAAGTGTAGATAATGATATTTATTATGTCGCTACAGTTCAGGAGGAAATAAGGGCCAGAGGAGCTCAAACTGCAGCTTTTCATATTAATCCTGATATGTGTATTGTCCTAGACGTAACTCATGCTACAGATTATCCATCAATGTCTCCGGTTAAGGATGGAGATATTAAATTAGGAAATGGTGGTGTTATCGCTGTGGGACCCAATATGGATAATTCTATTTCTAGGAAATTGGTTTTTACAAGTGAAGAAAAAAAAATTAAATATCAGTTAGAGGCTATTGCCGGACCTACTGGAACCGATGCTAATACAATTCAAATTTCTAAAGAAGGAATACCTACAGGGCTTGTGAGTATTCCTTGCAGATATATGCATTCTCCTGTAGAAATTGTAGATGAGGAAGATTTAAAAATGACAACTAAATTACTTACTGAATTTATATTGGCTTTTAATGGATGAATTACTATATTTTTTAATTTTTAAAATAGATAAATATGAAAAAGAAAATTTCATTTAGTTGGACAGAGAAAAAAATCTCTGATGCAGAACGTGTTGGTGCAATGTATTGCTTCAAACGTTGTGATGTTAACCAGAATTAATGCTGGTAAAAAATAGTCAGATGTCCTATTATGATAGGGCATCTGTTTTGTATTATATACCTTTATTATAGGCTTTAGGATGAACGGAGAACTTGATTTTGATGATATATTGTATTTCCCGGAGGAAATAGTGACAGAAAAAATAGCAAATGATATTTTGGTAATATCTGTAACTACTGCCAATTGGATTGTACTAAAAAATAAAATCCAACTCTCTCTCTTGAATAAACTCAGAGAGGGTTGGATGATAGGGCAGGTCGTTGAAGAAATTGAATCAGAAGAAGAAATGGCTTCTTTTAAATCTTTGCTAGCAGCTATTTTCGCTAGAAAATTCGCAGGTGTAGGTGTTTTACCGACTAAAGAGTATCTTGAGGGATATAAGATGCTGAACATTTACATAACGAATGCCTGTAACTTAAGGTGTAAGCATTGTTTTATGAGATCAGGCACCAAGTTGAAATCAGAATTGAGTTTGGAAAATTGGATTGGTATTTTATCTAATTTTAAAGTTTCCGGTGGAGAGAATGTTACTTTTTCTGGCGGTGAACCATTGATGTTTAAAGGTTTTGCAAATATTTTAAAACATGC
>OGDQ01000372.1_pt1 | contig 36967 bp, 30 predicted proteins | sample 1570451 | NCBI WGS metagenome assembly OGDQ01 (sample SAMEA2582171, study PRJEB24529) | metagenome | biome: Human gut stool | place: China | collected 2011 | reverse complement strand
AAGGATTACAAATTCGAGCAAACAAAGAATTAAGTGCTAATGAATTGAACCAGATGTACAAGCAACTAAAAAAACGGATGAATTAGTTGAAGACGAGATTAGTAAAAGAACCCAAAACCAGCTCAAAGACTTTGCTAAAAACAATCTATCGGAATGTTGATAGCGAGCGCACTTGGAATTAAAACACCGTATAAGCTCATTTAAGCCACTTTAAGCCAAATTGGCATAAATTATACTAGATTGTATTTTTGATTCGTCTCTGAACGCTTTAGAGGCCAAATATTAGATGCTATTGATAAAAGGGCAGCTAACATGCAGCTTTCGAAAATCTATACAATTGAACCAATACTCAAAAGGTAGTATAATGGGAGTAGTTAAGAGAGAGTGAGACAATCATGGCAGTTAAGGAAAAGAAACGGGTCCAAGTCAAAATTGATAAAGACTTGGCTGATAATACGGAAGCAGTTTTAAACGAGTTGGGTCTAAATCCAACCACAGCGATTAACATGTTTTATAAGCGGATCGTAGCGGAAGCAGCGTTACCGTTTAAACCAGCTCTGAGCGAAGCGGAAAGAGCTAATTTAGGTCTTTTAAAAGCTACTAAGGAGACACCAGTAACAGAGTTAAAAGACGCTAAAGAAGTTGCTGATTGGCTCAATGATCCAGATGAAGATTAATAGCTTATTAGATTAAATAAATTAATAACTTGGGAGTGTGATTAACATGAAAGATACAATTACAATTAATGACTTTTTTGAAATCGCCAAACAAACTGATTTGAAAGATTTACTTGATAAATCATTACATGAGCCAGATCCAGAAAAGCGTAAAGTATATGATGCTTTGTATACCTACTTTTTAGATAAAAGGCAAGATGAGGTTATTAAGCGAAAGGACTTTGTCCGTTGATAGATAAACCCCAATATATTATTGTTGCTGGTATTAACGGAGCAGGTAAGAGTACGCTGTACGATACGTTTCCCATATTGTTTGATAAAACAAAACGGATTAATGCTGATGAGATTTTACGACAAATGGGTGGCGATTGGCATAAAGACAGCGATAATTTAAAAGCCATGCGTGAAGAAATAAAGTAACTACACTATTCCTTAGATAACCGACAAAGTATTCATGTAGAAACAACACTTGCTGGAAGAGGTAAGGCTCAACTAAATTTGATTGATAAGGCGCATGAAAATGGCTTTGAAGTGACTTTATTGTATGTTGCCCTACGAGATGAAAATTTAGCTATTAAGAGAGTAGAGGATCGGGTACAAAAGGGTGGACATGGTGTGCCATCAGAAATAATCAAAAAACGTTACCGGCAATCAAATCATAATTTATCAGCGGTTGCGTTTAAAAGTGACAATGTTTTTATTTATGATAATAGTGAAAAATTTGTTACTGTTTATAAAAGAGAAAAAGGGCAAATAATCAAGAATGATTTAAGCCATTTCCCTTGGATAAATCAAAATATTAATTGTTCAGAAAAGGTGCAAAATCAGTTAAAAAATTTTGTAGATCATAACCCAGAAGTTAAGCTAAAAAATAATCCTGAAAACAAAAACGATCGGCCTAGTTATTAGGTTGATCGTTTTTGAATTTGTTCGGTTTATGCGCATTAACGTAATTAGCAAATATTTTTAAAAGTTCTTCGGTTTGTTCGACCGAGAGGTTATCAGCTTGAAAGTATTTTTCGAGCAAAGCCCCTTTTTGAATTAATCGGCGAGAACGGGCTTTGCGTGCTTGGCGGTTTTCATAGTATTTAGATTGCCGTAATTTAAAATCTTCCCGCTCAATTTTTTGTTTTAAACGCGCTTGCTGTTTAACTAATTTTTCATATTGATTAGGCATGGAATTTACTCATCTCTTATGATTAATGATCTACTGTCTTTTCCTTTAAAAATTCAGAAAATTGCTTAGCTAAAAGCTTAATCTGGTCATTAGATAAATTAGTATACTCTAAATTGGCTTGGCTGATAATCTGTTTACCTAGCCGTTGTTCAATTTTATATTTTTCTTCTTTAATTTTTTGGTTAAGCTGTTTTAATTTAGCTTCTTGTTTTTCTAAGTTACTTTGAGACATGAGGATTTCTCCAATCGTTTTACAAATAATCACGGTCACTATATCATAATGTAAACGCAAAGTCAAAGTATAAAAGTTGAAAAAGTGAAGCGGAAGATCTAAACTAAATGGAGAGTTTAGGTTATCAGCAGACTGAGTGAAACGAGGTCAATGCGCACTTACACATAGAATAAATTCTATGTTGTGCTAACCCCCAAAATCCTGTATTAGAAGTCGCCGATGGCGACAACAAAGTCAAGCTCATAGAATCAAAGCAAAGAGGTGACTAACATGGCAATTTTTCATATGAGTTTTAGTAATATTAGTGCTGGAAAAGGACGAAGTGCAATTGCCAGTGCCGCTTATCGAAGCGGTGAAAAATTATTTGATGATAAGGAAGGACGCCACTACTTTTATGCCCGCGCGGTTATGCCAGAAAGCTTTATTTTAACCCCAAAAAACGCACCAGAATGGGCCAGTAATCGAGAACAATTATGGAATGAAGTTGAAAAGAAAGATCGTAAATCAAACTCACGGTATGCAAAAGAATTTAACGTGGCTTTACCGGTAGAATTAAGTGAATCCGAACAGAAAGAATTACTGACAAAATATGTGCAAGAAAATTTTGTCGATCAAGGCATGGTAGCTGACGTAGCAATTCATCGTGATCACCAAGATAATCCGCACGCACATGTGATGTTAACGAACCGACCATTTAACCCCGATGGTAGTTGGGGATTAAAAGCAAAGACGCAGTACATTAAAGATGAAAATGGCAAGCAACTTCAATTGTTGAAGACTAAACTTGTTGATATGGACTTATCGGTTCGTGCCCTCAACTGCTTGAAGGCTGCCGATGTAGAAACATTGGGTGATTTGGTACAATTCAATAAGACGGATTTGCTGAAATTCAGAAACTTCGGAAAGAAATCGCTTACTGAGCTTGATGATTTGCTGGAAAGTCTGAATCTTTCGTTTGGAACCGATATTTCTAAATATAAATTAGATAAAGAATAAAAAATGAGACATAATAAGAAATTCAACCATTTGGGTCGTACTGCCTCTCATAGAAACGCTATGTTGGCTAATATGGCGTGTTCTTTGATTAAGCACAAAAGAATCACCACGACCGTTGCAAAGGCTAAAGCTTTGAAGAAGTTTGTTGAGCCTTTGATTACAAAGGCTAAAGACGATACGACTAATTCCCGTCGTGTTGTATTTAGCAATTTGCAAGACAAGTATGCTGTAACTGAATTGTTTAAAGAAATCTCTGTGAAGATTGCTGATCGTCCGGGTGGTTACACTCGTATTATCAAGACTGGTAACCGTTTGGGTGACAATGCTGAAATGTGCTTCATTGAACTCGTTGACTACAACGAAAACATGGCTAAGGAAAAGGTTGCTAAGAAAGCTACCCGTACCCGTCGTTCAAAGAAGGCTGCTGCTGAAGCTGCTCCCGCTGCAGAAACTGCACCGGTTGCCGAAGCTCCTGCTGCTGAAGAAGCGAAAGCAGAATAATTCAACTATTCTTTTTATATATAGAAAGCCGTCCCAGCGATTGGGGCGGCTTTTTTGTTTATACTTTTATTTACATGAACAAACATTAAAAGATGTGTGTATAAAGCTAATCAATGAAATAAACTGTTATATTTGCAGATAGTTATGGGCAAATACTTAAAAGTCATAGGTTTTTTGGTGCTTGCGTTGGCTTTGTGGCAAACGTCGGGTGCTGCATTTACTGTCAGTGGTGCGGTAAGTGCGGAAGATTCTGTGAATATCCGGACAGTGACTGCCGCTCATTATCAGGACGAGGCATGTTTCACTTCACCCCAATTGCCCTATCTGCCGGTTGCTGAGCTGGCAAGTAACAACGGACATGTCCAGTCGCTTACCATGTCCCGTATTCAGCGTTCCTATATCACCGAATATATCTTTTCACTGAAAGACTGGGTGGATAAGCTTGCCCAGCGCGAAGCGGTTCTGTCTTTACATAGAGAGAAACTCTATGATGCTACCGCTTACTACCGTTGCCAGCCTGTGTGTGAGTACTACATCTTCACACTGAGGCGAATCCTGATTTAATGTCTTATTGTACTCGGGCTTTTCCTTGTGTACGGGCGCTGAGTGTCCGTACGGGGAGAGATTGTATTCTTTATTTCAATAATTCATTAATTCATAAAACTATTTATATTATGGCAACTCAAACAATCGACGCAACTCTTTTCGCGTCTTCACATCCCGATATCGCAAAACGTACAAGTGTTTCCGGACTCATCATCTCCTTGGTAATGATGGTAGTGGGTATTCTTATCTTTGTATCTATTTTTGAAATGAACGATAAATCCTCTACCATAAGCATGGGGCTGATGGTACTGGGCACGGCATTGATTTTATTGGGAGTATTCCGTTTGTTCTGGAAATCCAAAGAAATCGTGTACCTGCCTACGGGAAGCGTGGCAAAGGAACGCAGCATGTTCTTCGATTTGAAATACATAGGCAAGCTGACCGAGATGATTGAAAACGGTAATCTGGACAGTGAGGCCGGAGTGAAAAGCGAATCAAGCGGTAACGTGCGTATGGACATTATGATTTCGCAGGACAACAAATTTGCTGCGCTGCAACTGTTCCAGTTTGTGCCTTACACCTATACTCCGGTGACTTCCGTACGCTATTTCACGGGTAGCGAGGCGGCGGCGGTTTCGGCTTTCCTGTCTAAATGCAAGGCTGTCTAAATAAGTTCGCGTAAATAAAAAACAATCAATTTAGCTTTTCAGTATAAAGTGGGGATTAGTCGGTGACGGCAATCCCCATTTTTTTCATAAGGAAGCAGGCGTTCATGTTCTGCGCCACGCCCGGGCGGAGACGGTAGGAGAAGGTCAACTCGTTGTCGGTGATATCCGCTTCGAAGCGGCAGTTGCGGATATTCTTCGGGAAAAGGTCGATAAGTGTGCCCAGCAGCAGGTCGTGGGTAGCGATGATACCATTTGCCTGCAAAGTCATGAACTGCTTGATGAGTGCAAAAGACCCTTTTTGTTTATCCATTGAGTTTGTTCCTTTCAAAATTTCGTCCAGAATGATAAATAGTTCCTCTCCCGATTGCAGTTTGTCGATAATGAGTTTCAGACGCTTGAGTTCGGCAAAAAAGTAGGACTCGTTGTCGGTCAGGGAGTCGCTGGTGCGCAGACTGGTGATAAGGCGGGCGGGATACACTTCCATTTCTTCCGCGCAGACAGGCATACCGGTACAGGCGAGCAGATAATTGATACCTATCGTACGCAGGTAAGTACTTTTTCCTGCCATGTTGGCGCCGGTGATGATGATGAAGAAAGGCCGCTTCTCCATATCGATGTCGTTGCGCACACAGCGGTCACGATGCATCAGAGGATGTCCCAAAGCCTTTGCACGGAGCATGAAATGGGCATTGCCGTCGGTATTCTCCGTATCGGCGTCCTTTGCACCGGAAGGGATGCCGGCTTTGGCGGCAATCATATCAGCCTTGTCGAGCAGGGTAGGATAAGAATAGCCGGGATGATTATAAGCAAAAGTTGCCAACGAGTTAAGAGCGTCCATCTGTCCGAGGGCGTCGAGCCAGTGAGGCAGTTCGCCGGCATATTGCTCTTTCCAGGCTTCGATGCGCATCACCTGCCGCAGTTCCCAGAAGAAGAGACCGTTGAGAATGACGTACATAAACACATTGTTGCGTTGGTCCAGCTCATTCATCAGTTTGCTCAACCGGCTGATGGAGAGAGAGGCTTTCCGCTGTTCGCCGCCGATTTCTTCTTTGATACTTTTCAGCAAACCGCATTGCATGGGGCGGGCTTCCATGAGCTTGAGCAGTCCGGCATACGTGCCGAGAATTTGCAGTTTCTTGCCGTACACGGCTTGCATCCTGGTAATCTTTCCGGTAAAGGCGAATCCGGCGGTGACGAAAAGTGTCCAGATTATTCCCCATATACTTGCCGGCAAATAACCGGCAACGACCGACAGCAAACATACACTATTGATGCCCGTAACGATTATCGGCAGAACGCGCAAGAACCTGTTCCTGCGAAATACGCCGGGACTTGCCGCCCATGCTTTCAACTCGGTTTCGTCGGCCGCCTTGCCTTTATGCAGCAGGCCGAGGACGCGGAAACGCTGGCGGAATTTCAGTGCGGGAGCCAGCTCGCGTACGGCTGCCTGCCGTTCCTGTATCTCTTCTTTCTTTTCGAGATGTCGCCCCAGCCAGTCGGCCAGCAGACGTTTTCCCGGTTCGGTGCAAGTGCGGTTGACGTACTGAAACAACGAATGCGCACCGAATACGTCCAGGTCGTAGGCATACAGATGCGCAGGGTCGGTAAACTCCTCGCCGCTGTCGAAGCAGGATGTGTCATAGTCCAGTGCGGCCAGTTCCTGTCGGTTGACCTCTATCTTTTTCTCCAGATAGTCTTTGCGGTGAAACAGACGGTTATGGTATTTTATCAGCAGGATAAAAGGCAGAAGGGTGACAAGCGCAATCCCTGCCAGTACCGCCCAGCTTTCCGCCCGGAAACAGATAAGTCCTGCCACTCCCGCGATAAACAGCAGCAACCGCAACGTGCCGATGCGGTAAATCTGTCGCTGTACTTTATTCAACTGCTGTTGCGCTTCGTCCGCAATGCGGCGGTAGGTTGATTTTATATTCTCGATGCTTTCCATTTATTTTCATGCTTTATAGGTAGGCAAAGATAAGTAAATATATGGTTTTCCCCCTAAGGATAGATGAAATACCAACCGTTGGTATTCAAAGTTCCATGGTTTGGTACGAGGCCTACCAACCGTTGGTACGGAAGCTACCATTGCTTGGTATTCGAACTGCCAACGGTTGGTATTTGTATTTTCCCCCGCAGCGGCGGGATTCTGCAAGGCCGGTGCCGGTATATGGAAATCACTTTGTGGGAGATACGGCGTTTTTTTCTTCTGTATGTTTGCTGAATAACGATAAAAAATGTACCTTTCGCTCAAGAAAGCAAAGTTCCAAAAAGAAAGGATAGCGATATGAAAAGAAGTTGGGTGTTAGGAATATGGGCGTTATTGGCTTTGCCGTGCTCGGCGCAGCAGATAATGTATTCCAACTTGAAAGAATTGGTGGAAGACCGCGGAGATACGGTCACTATATTGAAAGTTGAGAAGCGTTCCAAGAACCAGATTTATTTGATGGGGGGAGCGGATTATCGTATAGAGGCTGAGGATAACTCAGGTTTGTGTCGTTATTTGAAATCCCGTTGTTATGCGGTGCGGATAGACACGTCGCTTTATGTCAACTGCAGGAAGATGCGCTATAAACGCTATCGTTTCGGCGGCTGGTATGCGCCTGCGATGTGGGTGAAAGGGAAGATTTATTACTGTGCGCAACCTGTGGGGCAGGTTGCCGCGAGCACTGCCACTCCGCCTGACGCGACGAAGCTGGGCGGTGAAGTGGGGGATGCCATCAATGCCTCGGGGCTGGTATTCGCGCGCGTGTACTATGAATTGAATCCGGAGACGGGACGCTCGGAGTTTGTAGGCAGGAAGAAGATGCTGGAATTGCTGGCGGGCTATCCGGAGCTGAAAGAAGCTTTTGAAAAAGAAACGAGCGAATCGTCCGAGGTCATCGGAAAGTATCTGAGACAACTTGAGTCTGAACCGACTTGTTCCACCGAATAGGCTCAAGCGCTTGTCGGGCTGACCCAAAAAGCGAAAGAAAAATGCCGGACTTTTCGGCGAAGATACGCTGAAGCAGATAAAAGTGCAGAAAAACGGAGATGTCAACATCAGTTTGCGAGTGCGGGGCAGTCAGCATTATCGGGTGTTTGAGTGGGCAATGACGCTCTATCATGATTCCAACCAATGTTTCGTGCAGGCAAGTAAACTTTACATGGCAGGGAGTTTCAGTTTCAAGGGGCGTATTCTGCCTTTACCGGAAAATTAATTCTGAATATATAGGCTTATGACGGGAAATATGGATTTGGCGATAAAGCCCAGCGGGATAATATTTCTGTGGACTGTTTCGGCATTGCTCGTATTGCTGCTTGTTGTCGGAATCTTTAGTAACAGAGTACGTCAGTACTTTTATGCCCACCCGAAGGTTGAGTTTTGGGTAGGTGGTACTTATTTTGTCTGCCCATTTCTTTTGCTGGAGCAATACATGGATTGGTGGCGGGCTGCTCTTATCGCCTTGGTACTTTCTCTCGTTTTCGAATTTCTTTTACGGAAAAATAAGCGGAAAGACTAATCTTGTGCGGGACTGTTTCGGATTATGCGATGATGTCGCTAAAATGAGAATCCGTAATCTAAATAAGCTGCGCACTGTTTCTACTTTACTAAATGATAAAATTCCCGGTGTTCTGTTGCGAATATCGGGATTTATTTTTATATTGCGGCAGATACGCGCCCGTATCTGTTGACAATTTGTAACTATTCACCTTAATATACTATGGAGATTACTTTAAGCAAAACACTGCCCCCTTATCCCACCTTCGTAGAAGGTATCCGGCGGGCGCCCGACCGCGGTTACACCCTCGACCCCGCGCAAACGGCTACGGCATTGAAGAATGCCCTGCGCTACATCCCTGAAGAACTGCACGAAACGCTTGCTCCGGAATTTATGGAGGAGCTCCGCACGCGCGGACGCATTTATGGTTACCGTTATCGTCCGCAAGGCGACCTCAAGGCGAAGCCCATTGACGAGTACAAAGGGCGCTGCATCGAGGGCAAAGCCTTTCAGGTGATGATAGACAACAACCTCTGTTTCGACATCGCCCTCTATCCCTACGAGCTCGTCACCTATGGCGAAACCGGGCAGGTGTGCCAGAACTGGATGCAATACCGCTTGATAAAGCAATATCTCGAAGTCCTTACCGATGACCAGACGCTCGTTATCGAAAGCGGACACCCGCTGGGACTGTTCAAGTCGAAGCCCGAAGCGCCGCGCGTCATCATTACGAATGCGATGATGGTGGGGCTGTACGATAATCAGCGGGACTGGCACACCGCCATGCAGATGGGCGTTGCCAATTACGGTCAGATGACTGCCGGCGGATGGATGTATATCGGCCCGCAGGGTATCGTGCACGGTACTTTCAATACCCTCTTGAATGCCGGACGGCTGAAACTCGGTATCCCCCAGGACGGCGACCTGCGCGGGCGGCTTTTCGTTTCTTCCGGTCTGGGCGGCATGAGCGGCGCTCAACCCAAAGCCGCCGAGATGTCGGGAGCTGCCGCTATCATAGCCGAGGTGGACGCCTCACGTATCGAAACCCGTCATCGGCAGGGATGGGTGGGGCATGTGACGGATTCGCTGCCGCAGGCTTTCGCATTGGTGAAAGAGGCCATGGACAACCATGCTCCGATTTCTGTGGCCTATCACGGCAATGTGGTAGACCTTTTGGAATATGCCGTAAAAGAACGGATACATATCGATTTGCTTTCCGACCAGACATCCTGTCATGCGGCGTACGACGGCGGCTACTGCCCCGTGGGACTGACCTTTGAGGAGCGTACCCGGATGTTGCATGAGAATCCGGCGGAGTTCCGCCGTAAAGTGGATATCACGTTAAAACGTCATTTCCTTGCCATCAAGGAACTTGTGGGCAGGGGCACGTACTTCTTCGATTATGGCAATTCCTTTATGAAAGCCGTCTTCGATGCCGGTGTTCCCGAGATAGCGCGCGACGGCAGTGACAAAAACGGCTTCATCTTCCCCAGCTATGTGGAAGACATTATGGGACCGGAACTTTTTGATTACGGCTACGGGCCGTTCCGCTGGGTTTGCCTCAGTGGCAGGCATGAAGATTTGGTAAAGACAGACCGTGCCGCCATGGAGTGTATCGACCCTACCCGCCGCGGACAGGATTTGGATAATTATAACTGGATACGCGATGCCGAGAAGAACAATCTGGTGGTAGGTACGCAGGCGCGCATCCTCTATCAGGATGCCGAGGGGCGTATGAAAATTGCGCTGCGTTTCAATGAGATGGTGCGCCGTGGTGAGGTAGGCCCCATTATGCTGGGACGTGACCACCACGATGTCAGCGGCACGGACTCTCCTTTCCGCGAGACGTCCAACATAAAAGACGGCAGCAACGTAATGGCGGATATGGCGGTGCAATGCTTTGCCGGTAACTGCGCACGGGGCATGAGCCTGGTGGCGTTGCACAACGGCGGCGGGGTAGGTATCGGCAAAGCCGTCAACGGCGGCTTCGGCATGGTGTGCGACGGTTCCGAGCGGGTGGATGAAATCCTGCGTTCCGCCATGCTTTGGGATGTTATGGGCGGTGTGGCACGCCGTTCGTGGGCACGCAATGCGCATGCCATGGAGACAAGTGAAGAATTTAACCGCACTCATTCGGAAGGTTATCACATCACGATACCTTACGTGGCGGATGAAGAACTGATAAATAAATACATAAATAAATGATGAATTAAGAATGAAGAATTAGGCTACGCAATGCAAATGCGCCGCAAGGTAATTCTTCATTCATCATTCTTAACTTAAAAGGGTTATGAATAAAATCGTAGAATGTGTCCCTAATTTCAGTGAGGGACGTGATTTGCAGAAGATAGACCGGATAGTGGCTCCGTTTCGCGGCAGACAAGGCGTGAAGTTGCTGGATTACAGTAATGACGAAGACCATAACCGGCTGGTTGTTACCGTGGTGGGTGAACCCGAACCGCTTCGCGACGCCGTGCTCGAGGCCATCGGCGTGGCTGTGCAGCTTATCGACCTGAACAGGCATCAAGGCCAGCATCCCCGTATGGGAGCTGTGGACGTGGTTCCCTTTATTCCTATCAGGAATGTAACCATGGAAGAAGCCGTTGCGCTTTCCAAAGAAGTGGGCGCGGAAGTGGCAAAACGTTATAATCTGCCTGTATTTCTTTACGAGAAATCCGCATCGGCGCCTCACCGGGAGAATCTGGCGGCCGTCCGTAAAGGAGAATTCGAGGGAATGGCGGAGAAAATAAAGCTTCCCGAATGGCAGCCCGATTTCGGTCCGGCGGAACGCCATCCTACTGCGGGAACGGTAGCCATTGGCGCACGTATGCCGTTGGTGGCGTATAACATCAATCTCAGCACTCCCAGTCTGGAAATTGCGCACGACATCGCCAAGAAGATACGCTTCATCGGCGGCGGCCTGCGCTACTGCAAGGCTATGGGAGTGGAACTGAAAGACCGGGGGATTACCCAGGTGTCCATCAACATGACCGACTATACCCGTACGGCGCTTTATCGTGCTTTCGAGTTGGTACGCATCGAAGCGCGCCGCTACGGCGTCAGCATCGTGGGCAGTGAGATTATCGGCCTTGTGCCTATGGAAGCGCTGATTGATACGGCTTCCTACTACCTCGGACTGGAGAACTTCTCGATGCGGCAAGTGCTGGAAGCCAGAATAATGGAGTAACTTCCCGATTCTTTTTTAAACCTGAAAATATGACGGAGAACCTTATCATCTTCAATGCCCGTGTCGTGACTCCGGTTGGCTTTTCCGCCCGCCGCGGCAGGGAAATGGAAGAACTTTGTATCATGGATAACGCTACGGTGGAAGTCACCGGCGGCGTCATTACCTACGTAGGCCCCAATCGTGGCGAGGAGCGCGACGGCTATTATCAGCGTTACTGGCATTACAATGCCCGCGGCAAGTGTCTTTTGCCGGGTTTTGTCGATTCGCATACGCATTTCGTCTTTGGCGGGGAGCGTGCCGAAGAGTTTTCCTGGCGGTTGAAGGGCGAAAGCTATATGTCCATTATGGAGCGTGGCGGCGGTATTGTCAGTACGGTGAAAGCCACTCGCGAGTGCAATTTTATCCAGTTGCGCGGCAAGGCGGAAGGATTTTTGAAACAAATGAGCGCTATGGGAGTGACCACCGTCGAGGGCAAAAGCGGATACGGGCTGGACAAAGAAACCGAGCTGCTGCAGCTCCGTGTGATGCGCAGCCTGAATAATGACGAACACAAGCGGGTGGACATCGTTTCCACTTTTCTCGGTGCGCATGCGGTGCCTCAGGAGTATGGCGGACGTACGGACGATTATGTGGATTTCATTATCCGTGAAGTCATGCCCGCCGTCGTCCATAACGGGCTGGCGGAATTTTGCGATGTCTTTTGCGAGCAAGGCGTGTTCTCCATCGAGCAGTCCCGCCGCTTGCTGACCGCTGCCCGTGAAATGGGGCTGGCCTTGAAACTCCATGCCGACGAAATCGTGCCGTTGGGCGGTGCGGGGCTGGCTGCGGAACTCTCCGCTGTCTCCGCCGACCACTTGCTGCACGCTTCCGATGCCGATATCCGTGCCATGGCAGACAAAGGCACGGTTGCCACATTGCTGCCTCTTACCGCCTTTGCCTTGAAAGAACCGTATGCCTGCGGACGTGAAATGATTGATGCGGGGTGCGCCGTTGCGCTTGCCACCGACCTTAATCCCGGCAGTTGTTTCTCCGGTTCCATTCCGCTGACCTTTGCGCTGGCGTGCATCTATATGAAGATGAGTATCGAGGAAGCCATTACCGCCCTCACGCTGAATGGCGCTGCCGCCTTGAACCGCGCCGACAGCATCGGCAGTATCGAGGTGGGGAAGAAAGGGGATTTTGTAGTGCTGAATACGGACAATTACCATTTTCTGCCCTACTACGTGGGGATGAACTGTGTGCACACCACGGTGAAGGAAGGCGTGCTCTATCCCGTACTCTGAAACAAAGAACTTATGCTTTATACTGAATTACTTTATACTTAATTTACACTTAAATACCATGTTAGTCGATTTAACACTCAAAGAGTTTTTGAATAAAGTGGCGGGCAGCGATCCCGTCCCCGGTGGCGGCAGTATCGCCGCCTTGAACGGAGCCATTGCCTCGGCTTTGGCGGCAATGGTTGCCAACCTTACTATCGGCAAGAAAGGCTATGAGGAGCATGAAGAACTGATGCAACACATCGCCGGTGTGGCTTTGCAAGAGCAAAATACCTTTATCGAGGATATTGACCGCGATTCCGAAGCCTACGACAGCGTGTTTGCCTGCTTCAAGATGCCGAAAGCCACCGATGAAGAAAAGGCCGCCCGCAGCGCTGCCATTCAGGAAGCTACCAAGTTTGCCGCGCTTGTGCCCATGCAGGTGGCCCGCAATGCCTACGAACTGATGACCGTCATCATGGATGTAGCCCGCTTGGGAAACCGCAATGCCGTAACCGATGCCTGTGTGGCGATGATGTCCGCCCGTTCCGCCGTATTGGGAGCGCTGATGAATGTGCGCATCAACCTCGGTTCGCTGAAAGATAAGGAGTTTGCGGCCAAGCTGCAAGCCGAAGCCGCCGAACTGGAGCACCTTGCCTGCGCCAGAGAAAAAGAATTGTTGGACGAAATCAATGAGGAACTCAAAGTATGAAGAATGTCTACCATGTCGGTTCGGGCGAACTGACTTTCGACCTTATCGAACGCATCATCAACGAGAACCTGAAACTCGAGTTGGCTCCCGAGGCCAAAGAGCGCATACAGAAATGCCGCGACTACCTGGATAAGAAAACGGCCGAGTCCGCAGAACCTCTGTACGGCATAACCACCGGGTTCGGCTCCTTGTGCAGCAAGAACATCTCACAGGATGAGCTGGGCACTTTGCAGGAAAACCTCATCAAAAGCCATGCTTGCAGCGTGGGTGAAGAAATCCGCCCGGTCATCATCAAACTGATGATGTTGCTCAAGGCGCATGCACTGTCTTTGGGGCATAGCGGTGTGCAGGTCATTACCGTGCAGCGCATCCTCGACTTTTTCAATAACGACGTAATGCCTATCGTCTACGACCGCGGCTCGCTCGGAGCTTCGGGCGACCTTGCGCCGCTTGCCAATCTTTTCCTGCCCCTTATCGGTGTGGGCGATGTGTACTACAAAGGCCGGAAGCGCGAAGCGATCAGCGTACTCGATGAATTCGGCTGGGAACCCGTCAAGCTGATGAGCAAAGAGGGACTTGCCCTGTTGAACGGTACGCAATTCATGAGCGCCAACGGTGTCTTTGCCATTCTTAAAGCCTTCCGCCTCTCCAAGAAAGCCGACTTGATAGCCGCTCTTTCGTTGGAAGCCTTTGACGGCCGCATCGACCCTTTCATGGATTGCATCCAGCAAATCCGTCCCCACAAAGGACAAATCGAGACGGGAGAGAACTTCCGCAAACTCTTGGAAGGCAGCGAACTCATAGCCCGTCCCGGCAAGCATGTGCAAGACCCGTACTCTTTCCGTTGTATTCCTCAGGTGCATGGGGCGACAAAAGATGCCATCCGCTATGTCTCCTCAGTCTTGTTAACGGAAATTAATTCCGTAACGGACAACCCCACCATCTTCCCCGACGAAGACCGTATCATTTCGGGTGGAAACTTCCACGGCCAGCCGTTGGCTATTTCGTATGATTTTTTGGGCATCGCCCTTGCCGAGTTGGGGAATATTTCCGAACGCCGTATCGCTCAGCTTATCATGGGACTGCGCGGACTGCCGGAATTCCTGGTTGCCAACCCCGGCTTGAACTCGGGATTTATGATTCCCCAATATGCCGCCGCTTCTATGGTAAGTCAGAACAAAATGTACTGTTATGCCGCCAGCAGCGATTCCATCGTCTCCAGCAACGGACAAGAAGACCATGTAAGCATGGGTGCCAATGCCGCCACGAAGCTCTATCGCATCATGGACAACCTGGAGCACATCCTTTCCATCGAACTGATGAATGCCGCGCAGGGCATCGACTTCCGCCGTCCGCAAAAAACTTCACCCGTTTTGGAACGTTTCCTGCACGAATACCGCAAGGAAGTTCCTTTCGTGAAAGACGACATTGTAATGTATAAAGAAATTCATAAAACTGTGGCGTTCCTCAGTCGGACTAAGTTCGATTATTAGGAATCTTCCCAATAAATCTGCCATAACCCTAATTTTTATTAATCGTTTAACAAAAGAAAGAAAACTTAATTGGTGAATTGAGTTTTCTTTCTATATTTGCTTCGTTTTATTCCGAAAATGAATAAAAAGAGTTTTTGAACTTTAAAAGGAAGAGAAATGAGCGAATATACCAAGCACCTTACTCCCCGCCCTGAATTGAGGGAACGGATTATTGAGACTGCGGTGGAAGCTTTTTCTGCGCACGGTATTAAAAGTATTACAATGGATGATATTGCGACTTCATTGGGTATTTCCAAACGTACCCTTTATGAAGTTTTTTCTGACAAGGAAACCTTGTTGGAGGAGTGCATTCTGAAAGGTCAGAAAGAAGGGGATGAGTTTCTGAGAAATGTGCTTGCCACATCCGAAAACGTATTGGAAGTACTGCTGAAATGCTACCAACGCAGTATCGAGCAGTTTCATGCTACCAACAAGAAGTTTTTTGAGGACATCAAGAAGTACCCCAAAGCTTATGAGCTGATGACGAGCCGACACAACCAGGACTCGGAAGAGACGGTAAATTTCTTTAAAGAAGGCGTGAAGCAAGGCATCTTCCGCGATGATGTGAATTTTGCCATCATCAACCTGTTGGTAAGGGAGCAGATCGATGTGTTGATGAATACGGACATTTGCAAAGAATATTCTTTCCTTGAAGTTTACGAATCCATCATGTTCACTTTCCTGCGGGGAATCTCTACGGAGAAAGGCGCGCATGAGTTGGAGGTGTTTATCCGGGAATACCGAAAAAAGACAATCACCGGAAATAACGAGACAGAGAACGATTAGAAACCGATTAATTACTTTATGAAGATGCAGAGATTTTTTGAGGGTAAGAAATGGATGTTGGCCGTTGCCATACTATTGGCGGGCGGCTATACACGAGCACAAGGGACGCAAGATACCTTGACCCTGAACCTTGACAAAGCCTTGGAGATTGCTTTGAGCGACAATCCCACCATTAAAGTGGCGGAAGAGGAGATTGCTCTCAAGAAAGTAAGCCATAAAGAGGCTTGGCAAAACTTATTGCCGGAAGCAAGTATTTCGGGCACGATGAGCCATACCATTACGGCGCCGCAGTTCAGTATCGGCGACCAGACCGTGAAGATGGGTAAGGATAAGGCGAATACCGCTACCGGGACGCTGAATATCAGTCTGCCTTTGTTTGCTCCGGCTGTGTATCGGGCCATGTCGATGACAAAGACGGATATAGAACTGGCTGTGGAGAAGTCGCGGGCTTCCAAGCAAGACCTGGTGAATCAGGTGACCAAGGCCTACTACCAGTTGATGCTGACCCAGGACTCATACGATGTGTTGCAGAAAAGCTATAAACTGGCGGAAGACAATTATAACATCGTCAATGCCAAGTATCGGCAGGGTACTGTCAGCGAATTCGATAAGATTACCGCCGAGGTGCAGATGCGCAGCGTGAAACCGAGTGTCATCTCTGCCGGGAATGCCGTGACGCTTTCCAAACTGCAGCTTAAAGTGCTGATGGGCATTACCGCCGATGTGGATATTAAGATTGACGATAGTCTGGCGGCCTATGAGGGAGTGGTGTTTGCCAACCAGCTGGACAATACGGTTCACGAGGGTTTGGTGAACAATACTACCATGAAGCAGTTGGAGTTGAACCGCCTGATGCTTCAGAAGAACATCAAGTCGCTGCGCACCAACTTCATGCCGACGTTGGGTCTGGGCTATTCGTATCAATATCAGTCCATGAATAACGACAGTTGGAATGTCTTTAATTATAACTATGGAAGCAGTTCTTCTCTGGTATTCAGCCTGAGCATTCCTTTATATAAGGCAAGTAACTTCACGAAGCTGAAGTCCAATCGCATTCAGATGCGCCAGTTAGACCAGAACCGTCTTGACACGGAACGTAAGCTGAATATGCAGATTACGAGCTATCAGGATAATATGTCGGCCAGTTCCGAGCAGGTATCCAGCAACAAAGAAAATGTGATGCAGGCCGAAAAGGCGGTGCAGATTGCCGGTAAACGCTACGAGGTAGGTAAGGGAACCGTGCTCGAGCTGAATACCTCGCAAGTGCAGCTCACCGAAGCGGAACTTACTTACAACCAATCCATATACGATTATCTGGTGGCTAAGGCCGACCTCGACCAGGTGTTGGGAAGAGACTACATCATCAAAAATCAGAAATAAAATAAGAACAACGATATGAAAAAAAGTTTTCAATTGATTGCCCTGCTTGCAGTAGCACTGTTGGGCGCTTGCAGCGGCGGAAAGGACAAAGCTGTTGCTGAACAGGTGGATGAAAAGCCGAGAGTGAAGCTGGCGGATGTAAAAGCGCGTCCGGTAGAGCAGATTCATGAGTACACAGCTACCGTGGAAGCAGAGGTAAAGAACAATATAGCCCCTTCCTCCCCGGTGCGTATCGACAGAATATTGGTGGAAGTGGGCGACCGCGTATCCAAAGGCCAGAAGCTGGTCAGCATGGATGAGGCGAACCTGAAACAAACCAAGTTCCAGCTGGACAACCAGGAGATTGAGTTCAAACGTATGGACGAGCTGTACAAAGTAGGCGGCGCGTCCAAGTCGGAATGGGATGCGGCCAAAATGGCTTTGGATATCAAGGAAACGGCGTACCGCAACCTGCTGGAAAATACCTCGCTGCTCAGCCCGATAAACGGTGTCGTAACAGCCCGCAACTATGACAGCGGCGACATGTACAGCGGCGGCGAACCGGTATTGGTGGTGGAACAGATTACTCCGGTGAAATTGCTCATCAACGTGTCCGAAACCTACTTCACCCAAGTCAGGAAAGGCGCTCCGGTAGCGGTGAAGCTGGATGTCTACGGTGACGAACCCTTTGAAGGCTATATCAGCCTGGTTTATCCTACGGTAGATCCGAACACCCGTACTTTCCCCGTAGAGATTAAACTCGCCAATAAAGACCGGCGCGTACGTCCGGGAATGTTTGCCCGCGCCACGCTTAATTTCGGTACCAAGGACAATGTGGTTGTACCCGATTTGGCTATCGTGAAGCAATCCGGCTCCGGCGACCGCTATGTATATGTGTACAAAGACGGTAAGGTTACTTACAACAAAGTGGAACTCGGCCGCCGCATGGGTGCTGAATACGAGCTGGTTTCCGGCGTGCCCGATAATTCACGGGTAGTTATAGCCGGGCAGACCAAGCTGGTCAACGGTATGGAAGTAGAGGTGGAAAAATAATTCTTCATTCATCATTCTTAATTCTTAATTAAAAAGAGTATGAGTTTATACGAAGGTGCGGTTAAGAAACCGATTATGACTTCGCTCTGCTTCCTGGCAGTGGTGATATTTGGTCTGTTCTCTTTGTCAAAGTTGCCTATCGACTTGTATCCGGACATCGATACGAACACGATTATGGTAATGACGGCCTATCCGGGAGCGAGCGCTTCGGATATTGAGAACAACGTGACCCGTCCGTTGGAAAATGTTTTGAACTCTGTCAGCGATTTGAAGCACATCACTTCCCGTTCTTCGGAGAATATGTCGTTGATTACGCTGGAGTTTGAGTTCGGCAATGATATCGACGTGCTGACAAACGATGTGCGCGACAAGCTGGATATGGTAAGTTCCGAGCTTCCCGATGATGCGGAGAATCCCATCATCTTCAAGTTCAGCACGGATATGATTCCTATCGTGCTGCTGTCCGTACAGGCCAACGAGAGCCAGTCGGCGCTTTATAAGATTCTGGACGACCGTGTGGTAAATCCTTTGGCGCGTATTCCCGGTGTGGGTACGGTGTCCATCAGTGGTGCGCCGCAACGTGAAATCCAGGTGTATTGCGACCCTTACAAACTGGAAGCGTACAATCTGAGCATCGAAACCATCAGTTCCATAATCGGGGCGGAGAACAAGAACATACCGGGCGGTAACTTCGACATCGGTAACGAAACCTATTCGTTGCGTGTGGAAGGTGAGTTCGATGACTCCCGTCAGTTGGCGGATGTGGTTGTAGGCACATACAATGGCGCTACGGTCTATCTGCGCGATGTTGCCCGGATTGTGGATACCGTGGAAGAGCGTGCGCAGGAAACCTACAACAACGGTGTGCAGGGCGCTATGATTGTCGTTCAGAAGCAGTCGGGCGCCAATTCCGTGGAAATCTCCAAGAAAGTGCAGGACGCGCTGCCCCGCTTGCAGAAGAACTTGCCGAGCGACGTGAAGCTGGGCGTCATAGTCGATACGTCCGAGAACATCCTGAATACAATCGACAGTTTGACGGAAACGGTACTGTATGCCTTGCTGTTCGTTGTCATCGTGGTGTTCCTGTTCTTGGGACGCTGGCGTGCCACGCTGATTATCTGTATTACGATTCCGCTCTCTCTGATTGCTTCGTTCATATACCTTGCCATTTCGGGGAATACGATTAATATCATTTCGCTTTCGTCACTCTCCATAGCCATCGGTATGGTGGTGGACGATGCCATTGTGGTGTTGGAGAACGTCACGACACACATCGAGCGCGGTTCCGATCCCAAGCAGGCGTCCGTTCACGGAACGAACGAGGTGGCGATTTCCGTAATCGCTTCTACGCTGACGATGATTGCCGTGTTCTTCCCGCTGACGATGGTTACCGGTATGTCCGGCGTGCTGTTCAAGCAGTTGGGCTGGATGATGTGCGCCATTATGTTCGTCTCCACCGTTGCGGCCCTGACGCTTACGCCGATGCTCTGTTCGCAGTTGCTGCGTTTGCAGCGTAAGCAGTCCAAGGTGTTCCGGATATTCTTCGGACCGATAGAGCGTACGCTGGACGGCTTGGACAACTGGTACGCACGTATGCTGAACTGGGCGGTGCGTCACCGTATGTCGGTACTTCTCGGTTGCGTGGTATTCTTCATCTTGAGTTTGTTCTGCGCAAGGTCCATCGGTACCGAGTTCTTCCCGGCGCAGGACAACGCGCGTATTGCCGTACAGCTGGAGTTGCCCATCGGTACCCGTAAAGAGGTGGCGCAGGAAGTTTCGGAGAAGCTGACCAACCAATGGCTGCAGAAGTATAAAGGCGTCATGAAGATATGTAACTATACCGTGGGACAGGCCGACTCGGATAATACCTGGGCTTCCATGCAGGACAACGGTTCGCATATCATCTCCTTTAATATCAGCTTGGTAGACCCGGGCGACCGTGACGTGACGCTGGAAGCCGTCTGCGACGAGATGCGCGAGGACCTGAAAGCTTATCCTGAGTTCAGCAAGGCGCAGGTAATCCTCGGCGGCAGCAATACGGGTATGTCTGCCCAGGCATCCGCCGACTTCGAGGTCTACGGTTACAGCATGGAGGAGACCGATAGTGTTGCCGCCCGTCTGAAACGTGAGCTGCTGAATGTGAAAGGCGTGTCCGAAGTCAACATCAGCCGTAGCGATTACCAGCCCGAATACCAGGTTGACTTCGACCGCGAGAAGCTGGCGCTTCACGGACTGAACCTGTCTACCGCCGCTACCTACCTGCGCAACCGTATCAATGGCGCGACAGCTTCCAAATATCGTGAGGACGGTGACGAATACGACATCAAAGTGCGTTATGCCCCCGAATTCCGTACCAGCCTCGAGAGTATTGAAAACATTCTGGTGTACAATGCCAAGGGTGAAGGCATCCGCATCAAAGACCTCGGAACGGTCGTGGAACGCTTTGCTCCGCCTACCATCGAGCGTAAAGACCGCGAGCGTATCGTGACGGTATCCGCCGTCATTTCCGGCGCTCCGCTGGGCGACGTGGTGGCTGCGGGTAATACCATCATAGATAAGATAGAGAAACCGTCCGACATCACCATTCAGATATCGGGTTCTTACGAAGACCAGCAGGATTCGTTCCGCGATTTGGGAACATTGGGCGTGTTGATAATCATTCTTGTGTTCATCGTAATGGCCGCCCAGTTCGAGTCGCTGACCTATCCGTTCATCCTTATCCTCTCGGTTCCGTTCGCCATGAGCGGTGTGCTGATGGCGCTGTTCATCACCAATACCACGCTGAGTGTGATGAGCTTGCTGGGTAGCATCATGTTGATAGGTATTGTGGTGAAGAACGGTATCGTGCTCATCGACTACACGATTCTCTGCCGTGAGCGCGGACAGTCGGTGCTGAATGCGGTGGTTACGGCGGGCAAGAGCCGTCTCCGTCCGGTGTTGATGACGACCATGACTACCATTCTCGGTATGATTCCGATGGCTGTCAGTACCGGTCAGGGTTCTGAGATGTGGAGTCCGATGGCGATTGCCGTAATCGGCGGTCTGACGATTTCTACCATCCTGACGTTGATTTATGTGCCCACCATGTACTGTATCTTCGGTGGTGTCGGCATCAAACGTCAGCGTCGCAAGATGCAGAAGCAGCTGAACACTTACTTTGAAGAACAGAAACAGACTAATAATTAACAGCAGACATTTAACAGTTGAATAATGAAATCAGTATTAATCACATTCGATCAAGCATATTACGAGCGCATTATCGCTACGCTCGACAGGCTGAATTGCCGGGGCTTCACTTATTGGGAGCAGGTTCGCGGACGCGGTTCCAAAACCGGAGATCCTCATTACGGCAGCCATGCCTGGCCTTCCATGTGTTCCGCCATTCTTACAATGGTGGAAGACGGAAAGGTGGACTCCCTGCTGGAAGTCCTTCACAACATGGATAAGCAAACCGAGCAATTGGGGCTTCGGGCATTTGTCTGGAACATAGAGAAGACCATCTGAGGTTTTCCGTGGCATGAACGGCAGTTATCCTCATGGGAAAAAGATATTTCCCGTGAGGATAATTCTTTTTTGCGGGAAGATATTTATTTTCATCCGATTCTCTATCTTTGCGCCCGGATTGGTTATGGAAAAGAGCGTTTTGAAACATACAGGTTGGTTGATGCTTATTGTGGTGGCCTTGCTTTTGCTGATGAGCCTGTTGCCGGGAGCCACGATAGGGCGTTATGTGTTGAGGCGGGTAGACATACTTGGCGATGTGCGTCCCGTGCCGGAAGTCGTGAGCGAGCCCGACAGTCTGCTGCCGCCACCCCCGACAGTGAAGCCGGCCTTTGTAGACACCTGTCGCGGCGGCATGACCTGCATTGAAGATTACAGTGACTCCACCCTGCGCGGCATGACACCTTTTTATCGTGCGTTGGACGAGCTGGCGACCCATCCCCGCCTGGTACGCGTCGCCTACTTCGGAGATTCTTTCATCGAGGCGGATATCCTTACGGCCGACCTGCGCGCCATGTTGCAGGAACGTTATGGCGGATGCGGGGTAGGCTTCGTCACGATTACTTCCATGACCAGTGGCTACCGTCCCACGGTGAGGCACAACTTCAGCGGCTGGCAGAGCCATTCCGTCATGGATTCCGTATTCTTCGACCGTAGCAAACAGGGTATTTCGGGACACTATTTCATTCCGCATCCCGGCGCCTACGTGGAACTTCGCGGACAGAAGAACTACGCATCCCGGCTCGATACCTGCGAACACGCTTCCATCTTCTTTTATAATAAAGGCGAAGTCACCCTCTCGGCGTCCGTCAACAAGGGAGAGCCGCAGACCGAAACATTCCCGCCCACGGGCGAACTCCGTGAAATGGATGTGACGGGACACATCGGTTCTGTACGCTGGAAAGTGGAAAGCGCCGATTCCACCTTATTCTACGGACTGGCCATGGACGGTACGCAAGGAATTATTGTGGATAACTTCTCGCTCCGCGGTAGCTCCGGCCTGTCTTTGCGCTCCGTACCCGTATGGATGATGCGCGAATTCAACGAGCAGCGTCCTTATGATTTGATAATCCTTCAGTACGGGCTGAATGTCGCAACGGAACGCGGACGGAACTACGACCGCTACCGCGACGGCATGGCAACCACCATTGCCCACCTGAAGAACGCTTTTCCGCAAGCGGGTATCCTCATCGTCAGCGTGGGCGACCGCGAGTATAAAACCGAAGAAGGCGACCTGCGCACCATGCCCGGCATCAAGAACTTGGTCCGTTACCAGCAGAACCTGGCCGCCGACAGCGGAGTGGCCTTCTGGAATATGTTTGAGGCGATGGGCGGCGAGGGCAGTATGGCGGATATGGTACATGCCAAGCCCTCTTTGGCCAATTACGATTATACGCATATCAACTTCCGTGGCGGCAGGCATCTGGCCGAATTGCTTTATGAGGCGTTGATTTACGGTAAAGAACAATACGACAGGAGGCGTGCCTATGAAGCGGAACCATAAAAGGTATTTACGATCGGGCGACTTACGATTTGCTGTTTGCTGCGTGGTGTTGACTTTGCTTTTTCTGCCGCTGCGGCGAGCCTGTGCCCAAGATGCGCTTCCGGGTTGTCCCCGACTTCAGGAAACGGCGTTTGATTGCGACACGCTTATGGTCTGCGGACAGCGTACGGATACCCTGCCCGTTCCTCTCATCGCCCTGCCCGCAGCCTTTCGGCAACTGGGCGGGAACGAGCTGATAGACAGTGTCGGCATTCTGAAACCCTTTTGGGAGAAGCTGCGCATGCTCCGTCTGGGCATCGCTACCGATACGATACGTATTGTACATGTGGGCGATAGCCATATCCGCGGCCATATCTTTCCCGAAACCACGGGCGGGCGGCTTCAGCAAACATTCGGCGCACTGTCTTATACGGACGTGGGAATAAACGGCGCCTTTTGCGTAACCTTTACCCGTCCGGAGCGTGTGGCGGATATCGCCGCGCTGCGTCCCGACCTCGTCATTCTCTCCTTTGGAACGAACGAGAGCCACAACCGGCGATACAACTCCATGCTGCACTACCGGCAGATGGACGAACTGGTGCGCATGCTTCGTGACAGGCTGCCCGGCATCCCGATGCTGATGACTACCCCGCCCGGTTCGTACGAGAGTTTCCGTCAGCGACGTCGCAGGCGTACTTATAAGATTAATCCCCGCACCTCTGTTGCCGTGCAGACCATCCGCCGCTTTGCCGATGCCAACGGACTGGCCGTGTGGGATATGTACGAGGCTTTCGGCGGTGTCCGCCGGGCCTGCCTCAATTGGCGGGAAGCGGGACTGATGCGTCCCGACCATGTGCATTATCTCCCGGAAGGGTATGTATTGCAGGGCGAAATGTTCTATCGCGCCTTGCTGAAAGCGTATAATGACTATTGCAGCCAGTGAATGTATTTTAACTCATTAAGCCGTAAACCGACCGATGTGGAATATTAGCGAACTTCCGAACAAACTGAATATAGACCTTACCCGCCTGCACGACTTGCTCGTGTACGACCCGCACGCGCCGATGATATTCAGCAGCGGCATTTTCCTGTGGCTGTTTGCCGCCTTTATCGTGTTCTACCTGCTTTTGCAGCGTCGTACCACCGCCCGCCTGATGTTCGTAACCCTGTTTTCTTACTACTTCTATTATAAAAGCAGCGGTACGTATTTCTTTCTGCTCGCCATCGTTACGGTGAGCGACTTCCTCATAGCCCGCCTTATGGCGCATGCCACTGCGCATTGGCTGCGTAAAACATGGGTTTTCCTTAGTCTGACAATCAACCTGGGATTGCTGTGCTACTTTAAATATACGAATTTCCTGGGCGACTTCTTTGCTTCGCTGACGGGCGGCACGTTTACCGCCATGGACATATTCCTTCCCGTGGGCATATCATTCTTCACTTTCCAGTCGCTGAGTTACACGATTGATGTGTATCGCAAGGAGATAACACCCCTCACCAATCTGCTGGACTATGCGTTCTACGTATCTTTCTTCCCGCAGTTGGTGGCAGGGCCTATCGTGCGCGCACGCGACTTTATCCCGCAAATCCGCCGTCCGCTGTTCGTCTCCGGAGAGATGTTCGGCAGGGGCGTCTTCTTGATTGTAAGCGGACTGTTCAAGAAAGCGGTTATCTCGGACTATATCAGCATCAACTTTGTGGAGCGCATCTTCGATAATCCGACTTTGTATTCGGGCGTGGAAAACCTTATGGGCGTTTACGGCTATGCGCTCCAAATCTATTGCGATTTCTCCGGGTACAGCGATATGGCTATCGGCATTGCCTTGCTGCTGGGCTTCCACTTCAATATGAACTTCGATTCGCCTTATAAGTCGGCATCCATTACGGAGTTTTGGCGTCGTTGGCATATCTCGCTTTCCAGTTGGCTGCGCGACTATCTCTATATCTCTTTGGGCGGCAACCGTAAAGGTAAGATACGGCAGTACGCCAACCTTATTATCACCATGTTCCTGGGCGGTTTGTGGCATGGGGCTTCCTGGAATTTCGTCTTTTGGGGCATGTTGCATGGTGTTGCTCTGGCAGCCCATAAGTTCTGGATGGGCATTACCGGCAGGAAGAAAGGCGAACGCAGTCATGGTATCCGCCGTTTCTTCGGCATCGTTATCACGTTCCACTTCGTTTGCTTCTGTTGGATATTCTTCCGCAATGCCGATTTCTCCACTTCGCTGGATATGCTGAGGCAGATATTCACTACTTTCCGTCCCGGACTTTTCCCGCAGCTGGTGGAGGGGTATTGGGAAGTGTTTGCTTTGATGGGGCTCGGTTTCTTCCTGCATTTCGTTCCGGACAGTTGGGAGCATGCTTGCAGCAAGGCGGTGGTTCGTCTGCCGTTGGTAGGGAAGGCGTTGCTGCTGGTTGCCATGGTCTATCTGGTTATTCAGATGAAGAGTTCGGAGATACAACCGTTCATTTACTTCCAGTTCTGAGAAGTGCAGAAACTAAAACCCGCTTACTTGAGTAACTGTTTTGATTCTTTTTGTCAGGTTTTCTCAGAAGTCTGATTTGAAAATTCATCTGATAGGGAACTCATCTGATAGGGTAACTCATCAGATTGGTTAATTAAGCAGATTTGATGATTCATCCGACCTGACAAAACCTAAGCCTGAAAGGCTTTTATCATATAGCCCGGGGTAACACCCCGGGTATGTGAATACCATTAATATTGCGCCCTGTAAGGGCAAAAGGCTAATATTCAATGATTCTGCCCTTACAGGGCGCAGAATACCGGGAACATTTATACCCGGGGTGTTACCCCGGGCTATATGATAAAAGGCTTTCAGCCTTAGGTTACTCCATTATTAACTTCCGATTCTCATTATTGAGAAACTATTTGGATGCCTTCCTCTTATTCCACTACGATTTCATCAATGAACAGGAACGGTATTCTCCCTTCTCCCGGATGTCCTTTGGGCAGGGCGGGCGTACGCTTAATCAGTACCTTGACATAGCGTGCTTTTACGGGTTCAAAGGTAATCCCGTAGCTCTCCACCGCTTTCTTGCGGCTGTCCGTTTCGGCCGGGAAGTCTTTGCTTGCCACTTCACGGAAACTCTTATTATCGTCCGACACTGATACCGTCAACCCCGTACATCCTGCAATCCAGGCGCTCATATCTACTACGGCATGGGTAGCGACACGTTTTATTTCCGGTAATCCGGCAGTGTTCCCGGCAGTTGCATTTCCGGTCGGTGAGCCGAGGTCGATGACGGCCGTCACATCTCCGTCTATAAAGCCAATCCAGTCGCCCGTGGCATAGCTGTCGTTGCCGCTCATGCCGTCTACCAGAGTGGCGGCACCCTTAAAGGCATATTTCGGGGCGGGCTGCGTGCCTGTTAACTCAATCGGCCGGAAAGTGGCTTTATTGAAATCGATGCTTCTTGCTATCACCTTGCTTCTCCCTTCGGGACGGATGGCGACGGCACGCAGGTCGGCGGATTGCCGGATCGCTATTCCGGTTCCGTTGTACCGCTGCGAGGCTGTGGTAGGTTCGGTGCCGTCCAAAGTATAGTAGACGGGGGCATTGTCGATGGTGTGCAATGTGGCCACCACGGCTCCGTTACCCTCTTCGGTTTCCTCTTGGGTCGTGGTGAATTCGGCCTGGATGTCGAATATATGTTTGGCGTAGTTCATGCCGTCCCGTTGATATAGCTCCATGAGGCGAGGCAGGCGTCTGGTGAAGTCGGCGTAATCTTTCTTTTCGGGCTGCGTCCACTGCACTTCGGCAAGGGCGGCCATACGCGGCAGTACCATATACTCTATATGCTCCGTTGTGGCGATGTATTCCGTCCACAGGTTGGCCTGTGCGCCGAGGATATGCTTGGCCTGTTCGTCGGTGAGCGAGGCGGTAGGGTCGAGGCTGTACACTTTCTCCACCGGTACGTAACCTCCTATGCCGAGGGGTTCGTCTTTGGTATCGGCGGTTTGGAAATAGTCGAAGTAGCAATATACGTTGGGCGTCATAATCACGTCGTGTCCCAACCGGGCGGCTTTGATGCCGCCGGATGTGCCGCGCCAGGACATAACGGTGGCGTTCGGCGCCACGTCACCTTCCAAAATCTCATCCCAACCGATAATCTGCCGTCCTTTACTGTTGAGGAACTTTTCGATACGTGTCATGCAGTAGCTTTGCAGGCGGTCTTCGGCCGTATGCCGTTTGTCCGCTTTCAAGCCTTCCGCTTGGATGCGCGCCTGACATTTGGGACACTTCGCCCAGCGGGAACGGGGAGCTTCGTCTCCGCCGATATGTACAAACCTGGAAGGGAATATTTCGGTGATTTCCGCCATTACGTCCTCGAGGAACTGCATGGTCTTTTCGTTGCCGATGCACAATACATCCTCAAAGATGCCCCAGTCGGGAGATACTTCGTACGGTCCGCCCGTACATCCCATATCGGGGTAGGCGGCTAAGGCGGCAAGCATGTGTCCGGGCAGGTCTACTTCGGGAATCACGGTGATGTAACGCTCTTGCGCGTACTTCACAATCTCTTTGGCCTGTTCCTGCGTATAGAAGCCGCCGTACGGGGTGTTGTCGTATTCCCCGCTTCTTGCTTTGCCGATGACGGTGCGGTTGCGCATGGAGCCGATTTCCGTCAGCTTCGGATATTTCTTTATTTCGATTCGCCAGCCCTGGTCGTCCGTCAGGTGCCAGTGGAAGGTATTCATGTTGTGCAGCGCCAGCAGGTCGATATACTCTTTTACGAATTCGAGAGGGAAGAAGTGCCGGCATACGTCGAGATGCATGCCGCGGTATGCAAAGTGGGGTGCGCCTTTGATGTTGCCTGCCGGTATCGAGATATCGGCTCCCTGCGCTGCGGCGGGGATGGATTTCCGTAATGTCTGGCAGCCGTAGAATACGCCGTTCTCTGTCCGGCCGTTGATTCGGATGCCTTCGGAAGTTGTTGTCAGCGTATAGCCTTCTTTGTCGGCAATGTCCGCGTCGAGGCCTAAGCCGATCGCGTTCTTCACCGTTTCGCCCTCTTTCAAGGCTTTTACCCGGGGCGCATATCCGGTGGATTGACGGATGTATCCGGACAGAAATTCCGCATTGCGTTTCAGCAAGGCATTGCCTTCGGGGTAGGTGATGGAAACGCTTTTGCTTAATAGGAACGGCTTTTCCTGCGTCAGACTGACCTCTTGGGGGAGAGGAATTACTTGGTAATCGGCTTCTTTCTCCGCCCGGCACGAAGTGCATGTCAGGGCTACGACGCCTGCAAGGAGTACGTGGTTAAGTTTTGTCATCATAGATTTGATTGGTTTTTAATAAGTTTCTCACAAATATATGGAAAAAACACTTATGGACGGAACTCAGCCACGCTTTTCTTCATCATGCCTTTTTGGCCCGGAACGCCTTGGGCGACATGCCTGTGTGTTTCTTGAAGAATCGCCCGAAGAATGACTGGTCGGGGAAACGGTATTTTTCGGCTATCTCTTTCAGCGACAGTCCGGTGGACTGCAAAGCCACTTTGAGTTCCAGTATAAGAAAGTCGTCTATGATTTCTTTGGCGGTTGTCTTTCCCATTTCTTTGGTGATGGCGGAGAGATACCGGGTGGATATGCAGAGTTGTTCGGCATAAAACGCGACGTCCCTCTGGGTGACGCAATGCGTATGTACCAGATTAATGAACTTTTTGAACAATTCATCTTTCCGGTTGCTTCCCTCTATCTGTTCCTGTGTAAAGAGCCGTTGTACCTTATCGTACGTATCCAAAAAGAATATCTGGAGCAGGTTTTGGGCGATGGTTTGTTGAAAACGGTTGGCGGAATCTTTGTAGATTGCATTACTGGCTTCAATAAGTCCCGTTATGGAACGCAAGGCTTCTTTTTCCGTATGAGTATAGCAGGCATTCTCCTTCAGAAAGTGGATAAACGGCGGGTCGAGGCGGAAGCAGGCAGCCTTGAACATCTCGTCCGAATAGGCGAAATAGTGTATCCGGAAGTCCTTACTCGCCGATGTGAGGGAGAAGATGGAGTTGGGTAATATCATTATGTTTGTATTGGGAACGATGTGGTAGCGTTCCAAATCAATCGTGATATCCGCCTCTCCGCTGATGCAAAACATAAGCGCTCCATTGGGCAATTTGATGAGACGTTTGTAAAAAAACTCCAGATTGTCCGTTCCGGCTCTGAACGGTTCTGCTTGGGTTGTCAATAGTGGATTCATCTTTTCTGATAGTCGTTGATTTACGTCGGCAAATGTACCGGTTCTTTTTGGTTTATTAAATAGCCTGTTCCGAATTTGAACAATCGCGTACGTCCTATGAACTGAGTTTTTGTTCAGAAACGGCATACCTTTGCCCCCGACTTTCAAAGTTATCAGTAAATCACTTTTAAGATAAAAAGAGTATGACAACAAAAAAGAGTATGATGAAACAGATGATAACCGTCATCTGCAGTGCAACATTGGCAGCCTGCGGCAACGCTCCTGCCGTACAAACCCGGTCGGAATATCAGGTGATAGATATCACTACATCCGATAAAGAATTGCAAACAACTTATTCGGCGGCTATCCGCGGACGACAGGACATCGACATTTACCCGCAGGTGTCGGGAACGCTCACCCGGCTTTGTGTGGAAGAAGGGCAGGCTGTGCGCAAGGGACAGATATTGTTTATCATCGACCAAGTGCCGTATATAGCGGCTCTGCGTACTGCCGAGGCTAATGTGGAGGCGGCAAAGGCCGGTGTGGCGACTTCCCAACTGACATACGACAGCAAGCGGGAACTTTATGCCCAGAAGGTTGTTTCCGAGTTCGATTTGAAGACATCCCATAACAGTTTGCTGAGTGCCAAAGCGCAGTTAGCGCAGGCGGAAGCCCAGCGGATAAACGCCGCCAACAACCTTTCGTATACAGAGGTGAAAAGTCCTGCCGACGGAGTGGTCGGCACATTGCCCTATCGGGTGGGAACGCTGGTCAGCTCCGGTATGCCGAAGCCGCTGACAACCGTTTCGGACAATTCCGATATGTACGTTTACTTCTCCATGACGGAGAACCAGATGCTGGAACTTACCCGCCGGTACGGTTCCAAAGACAAGGCTTTGGCGGAGATGCCCGCCGTCAGCCTGCAACTGAACGACCGTTCCACCTATCCTCAGGAAGGAAAGATAGAAACGATAAGCGGTGTAATCGACACTTCCACGGGTACGGTAAGCCTGCGCGCCGTCTTTCCCAATAAGGACGGATTGCTTACGAGCGGCGGTTCGGGTAATGTCATTGTTCCCCTAAAGAAAGAGGACTGCATCGTTATTCCGCAGGCGGCCACCTACGAACTGCAGGATAAGGTGTTCGTCTACAAGGTTGTGGACGGCAAGGCGCAGTCCGCTCCCGTACAGGTGACGCGCGTCAACGGCGGACAGGAATATATCGTAGAGAACGGTTTGCAGGTAGGCGACGTGATTGTCGTCGAAGGTGTGGGACTGCTGCGCGAGGGTACGCCTGTCGTGGCTAAGCCGGCATCGGATAATCAACAGGTAAAGGAGGGATAATCTTATGAATCTTAGAACATTTATAGAACGCCCGGTTCTTTCGGCGGTCATCTCCATCACGATTGTCATTCTGGGCATCATCGGTTTGTTTACGCTCCCTGTGGAGCAATATCCGGATATTGCGCCGCCTACCATCATGGTGAGCACCACCTACTACGGTGCGAGCGCCGAAACTCTTCAGAAGAGTGTAATCGCTCCGTTGGAAGAGGCTATAAACGGTGTGGAAGACATGACTTACATGACTTCTACCGCCAGTAATGCGGGTACGGTGTCCATTACCGTTTACTTCAAACAAGGTACGGACCCCGATATGGCGGCGGTCAACGTGCAGAACCGTGTTTCCAAGGCTACGGGGCAGCTCCCCGCCGAAGTAACGCAGGTGGGCGTAACCACCAGCAAGCGGCAGACCAGTATCTTGCAGATGTTCTCCCTGCACAGCCCCGATGACTCTTACGACGAGAACTTCCTTGCCAACTATATCAGTATCAACCTGAAACCGCAGATTCTCCGTATCTCCGGCGTGGGCGATATGATGATTATGGGCGGCGATTACAGTATGCGCATCTGGATGAAACCCGATATCATGGCGCAGTACAAGCTGATACCTTCGGATGTGACGGCGGTACTGGCGGAGCAGAATATCGAGTCGGCCACGGGTTCGTTCGGCGAGAATTCCGACGAGACCTACCAATACACGATGAAATATACGGGACGTCTCATCACCCCCGAAGAGTTTGGCGATATCGTTATCCGTTCTACGGAAGACGGCGAGGTGCTGAAGCTGAAAGATATCGCCGACGTGGAGCTGGGCAAGGACAGTTATGCTTATAAAGGTACCATGGACGGTCATGCAGGTATCTCTTGCATGATATTCCAGACGGCGGGTTCCAATGCGACGGAGGTAAACAGGCAGATTGACGAGCTGTTGGAAGAAGTGAGCAAGGATTTGCCGAAAGGGGTGGAGCTTACTCAGATGATGTCCAGCAACGACTTCCTGTTCGCGTCCATTCACGAGGTGGTAAAGACGTTGATTGAGGCTATTCTTCTGGTTATTCTGGTGGTATATGTTTTCCTGCAGGACATCCGTTCCACGCTGATTCCGTTGGTGGGTATCATCGTGTCTCTGATAGGCACGTTCGCTTTCATGTCGGTGGCGGGTTTCAGCATCAACCTGATTACGTTGTTCGCGCTGGTTCTGGTTATCGGTACGGTGGTGGACGATGCCATCGTTGTGGTAGAGGCGGTGCAGGCACGTTTCGACGTGGGGTATAAGTCCTCTTATATGGCAAGTATCGATGCGATGAAGGGTATCTCGAATGCCGTTATCACATCCTCTCTGGTGTTCATGGCCGTATTTATTCCGGTGTCGTTCATGGGCGGCACGTCCGGTACGTTCTATACGCAGTTCGGTTTGACAATGGCGGTGGCGGTAGGAATCTCGGCGGTGAATGCCCTTACCCTGAGTCCGGCTCTTTGCGCTTTGTTGCTGAAGCCGTATATCAACGAGGACGGTACGCAGAAGCAGAATTTTGCCGCCCGTTTCCGTAAAGCGTTCAATGCCGCGTTCGATATTCTTGTGGAGAAGTATAAGAAGATTGTGCTGCTGTTCATCAAACGCCGCTGGCTGTCGTGGTCGCTGCTGGCATGTTCCGTTGTATTGCTGATGTTCCTGATGAATACCACCAAGACGGGTCTGGTTCCCGATGAAGACCAGGGAGTGCTGTTTGTCAATGTGAGCACCGCGCCGGGCAGTTCCCTGAAAACCACTAACGACATAATGGACCGTATCGAGCAACGCTTGGAAGGTATTCCGCAGAAACTGCACTTGCAGAAAGTGGCGGGTTACGGTCTGTTGTCCGGGCAGGGCAACTCCTTCGGTATGATTATCCTCAAGCTGAAGCCGTGGGATGAGCGTACGGACGACGAAGACCAGGTACAGGCTGTTATCAACCAGATTTATGCCCGTACGGCGGACATCAAGGATGCAACCGTTTTTGCCATTGCTCCGGGTATGATTCCGGGCTACGGTATGGGTAACGCTCTCGACCTGAACATACAAGACAAGCAAGGGGGCGATATCAATACCTTCTTCCGGACCACCCAGCAATATCTGGGCGTGCTGAATCAGCGTCCCGAAATCTCCATGGCCTACTCTACGTTCGATGTGCGCTATCCGCAGTGGACGGTGCAGGTGGACGCTTCCAAATGCAAGCGTGCGGGCATTACGCCCGACCAGGTGCTGGCTACGCTTTCCGGTTACTATGGAGGGCAGTATGTATCCAACTTCAACCGTTTCTCCAAGGTGTACAAGGTAATGATACAGGCCGACCCGAAATTCCGTATGGACGAGGCGTCGCTCGACAATGCTTTTGTGCGTATGTCCAATGGCGAGATGGCGCCTTTGAGCCAGTTCGTTTCACTGACACGTTCGTATGGCGCGGAGTCGTTGAGCCGTTTCAATATGTTCAACTCCATTGCGGTGAATGCCATGCCTGCCGAGGGATACAGTACGGGTGACGCTATCCGTGCCGTACAGGAGACTGCGGCGGAGGCGCTTCCCAAAGGCTACGGTTACGATTTTGGCGGCATCACCCGTGAGGAAAGCCAGCAGAGCGGCACCACGGTTATCATCTTCGGTATCTGTATCCTGATGATTTACCTCATTCTGAGTGCGCTCTACGAGAGTTTTATCGTGCCGTTTGCCGTAATCTTCGCCGTTCCGGTAGGTTTGATGGGCAGCTTCCTGTTCGCCAAGCTGATGGGATTGGAGAATAACATCTACCTGCAGACGGGTTTAATTATGCTGATCGGTTTGCTTGCCAAGACCGCTATCTTGCTGACGGAGTATGCTGCCGAGCGCCGCAAGGCGGGTATGGGGCTTATCGCTTCGGCTGTCAGCGCCGCCAAAGCCCGTTTGCGTCCTATTCTCATGACCGCGCTCACCATGATATTCGGTTTGCTGCCGCTGATGGTGGCCACCGGTGTGGGTGCCAACGGTAACCGTTCGCTCGGTACGGGAGCTGTGGGCGGTATGGTAATCGGTACGCTGGCATTGCTCTTTATTGTTCCCGCCCTGTTCGTTACCTTCCAATGGCTGCAAGAGCGTCTCCGTCCCGCACAGGCCGTACAGACGCAGGATTGGCAGATTGAGGAGGAAATGGAAGTGAGCAAGCACGAGATAGAAGATGCGCATAAATGATAATATTAAGACCATAACAATGAAGATAAAACTCATAACTTTATCCGTCTCCTGCCTGTTACTGAGCAGTTGCGGTATCTATACCACCTATGAACGCCCTTCCGATATCAATACCGACGGGCTATACGGACAGGATTTGAATGAAGAGGCCGTTGCCGTTGATACTGCCTCTATCGCATCTTTGTCCTGGCGTGAGTTGTTCACCGATTCACATCTGCAGACGCTCATCGAACACGCTTTGCAGAGTAATACCGATTTGCTTTCAGCCCAACAGCGTATCAAGGAAGCCGAGGCTACTCTTTCTTCGGCGAAGTTGGCTTATCTGCCCTCGTTTATGCTCACTCCCCAGGGCGGTGTCAGCAGTTTCGACAAGTCGAAAGGCTCATGGACTTATACCGGTATCGCTTCCGCCAGTTGGGAAATCGACATTTTCGGTAAGCTGACGAATGCCAAACGCCGTTCCAAAGCTCTCTATCTTCAGAGCCTGGAGTACGAACAAGCTGTCAGTACTTCCCTGATAGCCAATGTCGCCAATCTTTATTATACCTTGCTGATGCTCGACGAGCAATACCGTATTTCCGAGGAAACCGCCGTCAACTGGCGCGAAAGCGTACGTACCATGCGTGCCATGATGGCTGCCGGTATGACGAATGAAGCGTCCGTCTCCCAGTCCGAAGCCAACTGCCGTCAGGTTGAGGCTTCCTTGCTGGACTTGAAGCAGCAGATTAAGGAAGTGGAGAACAGTCTTTCCATTCTTCTCGGAGAAGTGCCGGGCGGGATAGAGCGCGGTCACCTTGCCGGGCAGGACTTTCCCGAAGATTTGACGGTAGGGGTGCCTTTGCAGCTCCTTTCCCGTCGTCCGGACGTAAAGAGTGCGGAACTTTCTTTGGCGTCTGCCTTTTACAGTACCAATGCGGCACGTTCTGCGTTTTATCCGTCTATCACGTTGAGCGGTACGGCAGGTTGGACAAACTCTGCCGGGAATATGATTATCAATCCCGGCAAGTTATTGCTTTCCGCTGTGGGGGCATTGACGCAACCTCTGTTTAATAAAGGCTTGAACATTGCACAACTGAAGATAGCCAAAGCCCAGCAGGAAGAGGCGAAGCTCGCCTTTCAGCAGGCTTTGCTCAATGCGGGCAGTGAGGTGAATAACGCTCTTACGCAGGTGCAGACCGCACGCGGCAAGACGGAGTTGCGTACCGGACAGATTACTTCTTTGGAAAATGCCGTTCGCAGCACACAGCTTCTGATGCAGCACGGTACTTCCACTTATCTGGAAGTTCTCACCGCGCAGCAGTCTTTGCTGTCTGCGCAGCTGACGCAGGTAGCCGATCGCTTTGATGAAATACAGGGAATTATTAATTTGTATCAGGCGCTTGGCGGCGGAAGAGATTAATCAATAGTAGTTTTACATACTCTCTCTCGTTTTTATTCTCTCACCCCTTCGCTTTTCCGGGTCTCTCGGAAGTGAAGGGGTTCTTTTTGTTTTTTCCGCTTTTGTTTGTTTTCTTCTTCTTCTACTACTACTGCTCTGTTGTTGCGGCTTTTCCTCTGTTGCTTTCTTTGACTTTTTCTCATAAAAAAAGGCTATCTCTCCCAGACAGCCAATCTTTTTTTGTTAACCTTAAATCTAATACTATGAAAAACACATTGCAAAGATACTTCTTTGTCCGTATTCTCCAAACTTTTGGGAGCAATCCTTTCTTTTTATAACATGCTTTAGCTGCGTGATATTTCCGTTAACATTTAACATAATACCCGTTTCCCCTTTAACTTATACAAACCCCGGCCGTTGATACAGGCCACTGGCGTATAGGCATGGACTCTGACGGTTTTATAGTGATTGGCGTCCTGCATGGCTAATGATGTCCGGCCGCACGAGTGATCTGGTCTGTTGATAGAGCTTATAGGTCAAGTCTCATCACGGCTCTAAGCAAGGAAAGGCCATGCCTGACTGTACATGCCATACAGTTCTTTGAAGGAGATGGATATGCGGCAAACTAATCTTACCCCGCCCGTGTTCTTTTCGTACCACGGCTGTTGTATGCAAAGAACACAGGTGAAGTAATTAAGTACCACTGCCGTGGTACGAATAGTTCTTTATATTTTTGTTTCTTACTTTCGTTGACGCCAGCGTTTACCTTTCCGTTATTTCAGAACTGTTCTTCCTTGTTTTTCAATAAACCATTTGAGGCTTATATGAAAGCGTGAGTGTTTAAGGTTCTGTGAATATATATGTGTGCGTATGTATACACGTGTGCGCTTGCATACGTGCCCGCACGCACGTGCGCATATATTATAATGTGTCCCTTCCTTTCATCAGCCTGTTTCCTGCTTTTTTTATGCTCTACAACATCTTTACTAATCAGCGAGTTAGGAAAAAGTTTCAAAAATATTGGGAAAAATTGAAAGATATATTTGGTGCGTATTCTAAAAAGCTCTACTTTTGCATCCGCTTTCGAGAACGGGAGCGGCGTTTGATTGACATTCTGACAGAAACGGAGTAAGAACCCTTACTTTTTTCTTCCTTAACCGGGTGGTTTCTTTCGAAACTTTCCCCTTTAAAAAGAAAAATGAAAAAAAAACTTCCGAAAACATTTGGAAGATATGAGATAAAGTTCTTACCTTTGCACCCGCTTTCAAAAAGGAAGCAGCGTTGATTGAAATACTTTTTTAAAGCCGGGCGGTAAAGACAACCTTTTCTCAGTTCTCCCTTTCGCAAGAGAGTTGTTTTGAATGAGAAAAGAATTTAAAAAAAAACTTCCGAAAATATTTGGAGTATATGCTTAAAAGTTTTTACCTTTGCATCCGCTTTTGAAAAGGAGCATTCTTCGAAAAGAAGCGATCTTTGAACAGATTTACATAAACAATACAAGTAGTACAAGAGCAAGTCTCTTCTTGGCGACAAGAGAGACTTGGGTAAAATAAAAAGAACCGTCAATACTTATTAAGATAGGTAATTGAGACTTTTTAAATTCGAGCGTCCTGAACAGAGCAACAACCATTCCTTACGGAATGATTAACAATACTTTTACAATGAAGAGTTTGATCCTGGCTCAGGATGAACGCTAGCTACA
>OGDQ01000358.1_pt1 | contig 38553 bp, 29 predicted proteins | sample 1570451 | NCBI WGS metagenome assembly OGDQ01 (sample SAMEA2582171, study PRJEB24529) | metagenome | biome: Human gut stool | place: China | collected 2011 | reverse complement strand
CATATCTCGCTGGATGGGCTGGAGTATGAGTCGGACTATCTGGGACCGGAGATAACGCCTCCGATCGACTCTCTCTCCTTGCTGAAGAAGGGGCCGGGAGAGGAGGTCCGTCTCTGTGTGTCTACGCATAATGCCCCGGATCGATCCTCTTATTTCCGCTGGATGTATAAGGAGAATTGGGAGGTGAAGGCGGAGATCTTCATGGCTGCCGAGAAAATGGGTAATACGGTCGTAATATATGATTTACTTACATCGAATAATTGGTATTATTGCTGGGGGAAGGACAGCTCGAAGGTGATCTCCCTAGGCAGTTCCGATAGGCTGACGCAGAACGTGATCGCTAACAAAAGTATCGCCTCGTATCATCCCAGCGATCGCCGTTTCTCGATGTTGTATCATGCGGAGGTGGAACAATATGCGTTGCACCGGGAGGCTTACGACTACTATTTTAATTTGCAGAAGAACATAGAGGAGTCTGGTAGCTTGTTTGCCCCTATTCCTTCCGAGATGAAAGGGAATATCCGCTGCGTGACGGACCCGGAGGTTCCGGTGATCGGTTTCGTGGAAGTAGCGACAGTGACTCGCCTCAAGCGTTTCTTTCCGGAGATAGAGAAGGTATATGAGGCCGAGGTTACGGGCTGCGCAAGCACGATCGTACAGGGATCGGAATATGATAATAATCCGGATTACGGATATGTTTCCTATAATCCGATGAATGCGGCGAGTAATACGTATGCGCTGAAACGTTGTATGGATTGCGGCCGTTTTGGTTCGAAACAGAAGCCCTCTTGGTGGCCTACCAGTCATTTATAATTTAGTTGCTATGGAGAAGTCTATGATAAAACAATGGATCTTGTCGCTCCTCTGCCTCTTATGGGCGGGGCAAACGGTTCTCGCAGGGGAATTGCGAGAGCGGGTTTATCTGCAAACGGATAAGCAATTTTATCTGTCGGGCGAGCTTGTATGGATGAAATTCATTGCCACGGATTTGGACCAACGGTTGTCCGACGTGAGCAAGGTCGGGTATGTGGAGCTTCTGGATAGCGCCTCGGCGGTCGTGCAAGCCCGACTCGTGCTGGAGAAGGGGGTAGGGAATGGTTGCCTGCAATTGCCTTCTACCTTGCCGACCGGAAACTACCGGCTGGTTGCCTATACCCGTTATATGCGGAACGAGGGGGAGGAGGTCTTCTTTGAGAAGCCGCTGACGGTGGTGAACACCTTCGTGACGAATGAGGCCCTGCTGACGGATACTTTATTGCCCGCTTACTCTTTTACGAGACAAGGGGGCACGGTCTCCGTATCGCCGGACCGTATGACCTATGATATCCGTTCAGGGGGGGAGATCCGGATAAACGGCCTGCCCCCGGATCTACAGACTCTATCGGTCTCTATCGCCGGGATCGACTTGTATAAACCTTCCGCCCGGAGCGGTATCGTTGATTGGAAACAAAGCATGCCTACTACGGGGTCATCGCCTGCCGATCATAAATTCTTGGCGGAATACGAGGGGCCGATCCTGACGGGGAAAGTGATCGATCTGTCTACGGGCGAACCTTCGTCTAAAGAGGCGGTGAGGCCTTTATTGGGCTTTTCCGGGGGGGAGATCCGCCTTTTCGGGGGGCAACTGGGCGCTGCCGGGGAGGTGACTTTCTTTACGAAACATATATCTGGGACGCACGAGATCGTGACGGTGGCTTTATCCCCTTCCTCCTCTCGCTACCGGGTGGACATCGAATCTCCTTACGCTACGCATCCGGAGAAGGAACTTCCCGCCTTGAGATTGAATCCCGCTTGGCAAGATGAGTTGGTGAAGCGGAGCGTGGGGCTACAGGTGTTGCATGCTTACCGGTCTGATTCCTTGGTTCGGGAAAAAGCGGAGAAGCCTTGGTTCCAGTGGCAACCGGATTGGAGTTATCTTTTAGATGAGTACACCCGTTTCACGACGATGGAGGAAGTCGTGATCGAGTTTATCCCCGGCCTTCGTTTCCGTAAGATGGATGGGGTTCGCCGGTTGGCGGTCCTGACCGAGGAGCGGATCGGGTATACGATCGGTAACTCATTGGTTTTATTGGATGGTATCCCCATCACCGATCACGAGATCATTTTTAAGTACGATCCCCTAAAAATCCGGAAGATCGATGTGTATAAAGGTAAGTACGTATTCGGTGGGCAGATATTCGACGGTATCGCCTCCTTCTCCTCTTACGAGCATAATTACCCGGGTCTGGTAGTCGATAACTCCACCCAGTTCTTTGATTATGAGGGCACGCAAGCCCAGCGCATCTTCTATATGCCCGCTTACCGGACAGAGGCCGAGAAGCGATCTCCTGTTCCGGATTTCCGCCATACCTTACTTTGGCGACCCGATATCCGGACAGCCGGCGAGTCCTCTATATCCATCCCCTTTACCACCTCCGACCTGACCGGTGATTTCACCATCACCATCGAAGGCCTGACCCAAACCGGCGAGGCCCTCTATGCGACGGAACAATTTCAGGTAAAATAGCGTGCGATATGGATTATTCTATTTATCTTTGTAACCTTACTATGGGAAATTAAATCGGATTGAAGATTATGGGAACATTGGAATTGAAATTATCATTGATACAACGGCTCAGTCTCATAAATGATGATGATTTGTTACATCGTATCAAGAGCTTGATTGATAGGATGGAGGAAAGGCAAGCCCTTCGCTTCTCGCCGGAAGTAAAGGTTGCCATAAAGCATGCGCGAGAAGATATCTCGGAGGGGCGTTTTATTGAAGATGAAGGACTGGATAGATATATGGAGCGATGGGTAAACGAAAGTTGATTTGGTCTCAATCAGCTTTGAATGATATGACCGAAATTTTTGACTATTATAATAAACGTAATAAGAGTAAAACGTACAGCACTAAATTATTAGGAGAGTTTAGGGCGATAATGCGTTTAATCCTTTCTTCTCCTCGTATGGGGATCAAGACAGAGGATGAGAATATCCGTTATGTGCTATCTGGTAACTATGCCTTATTTTATGAAATCAAGTCTTGTACAATAGAGGTCTTGATTGTTTGGGATTGCAGACAAAGTCCCGGGCGGTTGGAGATGTGCATCCGTCAACGTCGTTGATATGAAATAAAAACAATTCAAGATATCCTCATTCTCATCTTAAATCCGTACTTTTGGCGAAAAATCAGATTTGAAGATGAGAAGTTTCGCTAGTGACAACAATTCCGGCGTGCATCCCCGGGTAATGGATGCGATCATCAAGGCAAATGATAATCATGCGGTTGGATATGGTGATGATCCTTGGACAGAGGCCGCTACAAGTAAGATACAAGAAGTGTTCGGCAAGGATGCTTCTCCTTTTTTCGTGTTTAACGGGACGGGGGCGAACTCCGTGGCCCTGCAAGCCGTAACCCGTCCGTTTAATAGCATCCTGTGCGCCGAGACCGCCCATATCAACGTAGACGAATGTGGTGCTCCCGCACGGATGACCGGTTGCGCCATCGTCACGATTCCTACGACGGACGGTAAGCTGACATCGGAATTGATCCGTCCCCATCTGAAGAACTTCGGGGTTTGCCACCATTCGCAACCCAAGGCCGTTTATATCTCCCAAGTATCGGAATTAGGTACGATCTATACGATAGAGGAAGTGAAAGCGATCGCCGATCTCTTACATTCGTACGATATGTATCTGCATATGGACGGAGCACGCTTGGCGAACGCCTGCGCTTATCTGAATTGCACGATGCGCCAAGTGACCGTAGACGCAGGCGTGGATATCTTGAGCTTCGGAGGCACGAAAAACGGTATGATGATGGGAGAGGCCGTGGTCTCGTTCCGCCCGGAGATCACGGAGAACCTGCGATTTTACCGGAAGCAATCCGCCCAGCTAGCCTCGAAGCTACGTTATCTCTCCGCCCAGTTCATCCCTTATCTGGAAAATAACCTCTGGTTGGAGAACGCCATGAAAGCGAATATCAGTGCCGCCAAGCTAGCGGACGTGCTACGACAGTACCCGGAGATTCATTTTACGCAGAAGATTGAGTCCAACCAGCTCTTCTTCACGATCCCTGCCGAGGCGTTGAGGAAGTTGCAAGATAAATATTTCTTCTATATGTGGAACGAGGAGATCAACGAGGCCCGTCTCGTTACCTCTTGGGATACTTCCGGCGAGGATATCGCTGAGTTCGAGCAGTCATTGAAAGAGATATTCGGTTAAGGTATAGATATAAAATGAATATAAACATTAGATCGAATCCTATGAGGAAATGGTTTATTTGGGCGATCGTCCTGATCGGATGCTTGCCCATAAATAAGGCATTGGCACAGCAAAGCGGCGATGCCGAGCGGAATACGTTGCGTATCATGAGCTATAATATCCGCAACGGAAGGGGCATGGATGAGGTGACGGACCTCGAGCGTATAGCGGAGGCTATACGTAAGGTAGCCCCCGATGTAGTCGCCGTACAGGAGGTAGATAGCGTGACCGGAAGAAGCGGCGGGATCGACGTGCTCCGGACACTGGGAGAACGCACCCTGATGTTCCCTACCTACGCCCCGGCCATCGACTTTGATGGCGGTAAATACGGAGTAGGTATGCTGAGCAAGGAGAAGCCGGTGAGCTACCGCTATATCGCCCTTCCCGGACGGGAGGAGGAACGGGTCTTGCTATGGGTCGAGTTTGAGAGATATATCTTCTGCTGCACGCACCTTTCCTTGACGCCGGAAGACCGGATGCTCTCCTTGCCGATCCTTCGGCGGGAAGCCGCTTCCGCGCATAAACCCCTGTTTATCGCCGGGGATTGGAACGCTACGGCGCGTTCCCCCTTTATCACGGAAATCAGCAAGGATTTCCAGCTATTGAGCAATCCTAAACAGGCTACCTTCCCGGCTTCCACGCCGGATAGCTGTTTGGACTATATTGCGGGTTATGTAAAGAATGGACAGCCCTTTACCCGTTTGTCCGCATGGGTTCCCGAAGAGGCGGTGGCATCGGATCATCGCCCGGTCGTAACGGAGGTTCGTCTGAAGGCTAAGCCGGAAGAGATCTTTTATGCGGCACCCTATCTCCAAAATCCTACGGAGGGCGGCATAACGGTGATGTGGCAGACCCATGTCCCTACGTATAGTTGGGTAGAATACGGTACGGACACGCTGAATTTGAAGAAGGCCCGCACCATCGTGGACGGTCAAGTGATATGCAACGGCTTGCATAATAAGATCCGGCTGACGGACCTACGACCGGGGCAAACCTATTACTACCGGGTATGCTCGCAGGAAATCATGCTTTACCAAGCCTATAAGAAAGAGTTTGGCGAGACGGCGGTATCCCCGTTCTACACCTTCACGCTCCCTTCCGCATCCCAAAAGGATTTCACGGCCTTGATCTTTAACGACCTGCATAAGCATATCCCGACCCTAGACGCTTTATACGAGCAAGTGCGTGATATCCCTTATGATTTCGTGGTATTTAACGGGGATTGTATAGACGATCCCGCCAATGAGAAAGAAGCTTTGTATCATTTGGCTTATTTATGCGGGAAGGTGGGCGCCAGTCATGTCCCCGCTTTCTTCCTTAGAGGCAACCATGAGATCCGAAACGCTTACTCGATCGGCCTGCGTGCCTTGTTTGACTATGTGGGCGATAAGACATATGGGGCGTTCAGCTGGGGAGATACCCGTTTCGTCATGCTGGATTGCGGCGAGGATAAACCGGATAGCACATGGGTGTATTATGGCCTGAACGATTTCACCGGTCTCCGGAAAGATCAAGTGAATTTCCTCTCGAAAGAATTGAGCGGCAAGGAGTTTAAGCAAGCCTCGAAGCGGGTTTTATTGAACCATATCCCTATCTACGGAAACGGGGATGCCTATGAGCCTTGTCCGGAGCTTTGGGGAAGCCTGTTGGCGAAAGCCCCTTTCAACGTGAATATATCTGCCCATACGCATCAATACGCCTTCCACCCGAAAGGCTCGTTGGGAAACAACTTCCCGGTGATCGTAGGCGGGGGTTATAAGCTCGATTCGGCTACGGTGATGGTATTGCGGAAGAAAGGAGACGAGATGAGTGTACGAGTGTTGAACGCAAAAGGGGAGACCTTATTAGACTTGAAACTATAAGAGACAGGATGAATACGGATTTGATTTACGGGATCGATGACCGTCCGCCTTTGAAAGAGACGCTTTTTGCCGCCATCCAGCATCTGCTGGCTATTTTCGTGGCGATCATAACACCTCCCTTGATTATCGCCGGGGCGCTGAAACTGGATCTGGAGACGACCGGTTTCTTGGTTTCCATGGCTCTGTTCGCCTCCGGGGTATCCACATTCGTTCAATGTCGTAAATTAGGACCGGTCGGGTCGGGGCTGCTATGTATCCAAGGAACCAGCTTCTCGTTTATCGGCCCGATTATCACGGCTGGTTTGGCGGGAGGGCTTCCCCTAATTTTCGGCGTTTGTATCGCCGCCTCTCCGGTAGAGATGATCGTGAGCCGTACTTTTAAATATCTGCGCTCGGTGATTACTCCCTTGGTATCGGGTATCGTGGTGTTGCTCATCGGCTTGAGCTTGATCAAGGTAGGAGTGGTCGCTTGCGGCGGGGGGTATACGGCTATGGATAACGGTACGTTCGGTAGTTTGCGTAATGTCGGAGTAGCTGTGTGCGTCTTGTTGAGTGTCTTGTTCTTCAATCGTTGTAAGAACAAGTATTTGCGGATGAGTTCCATCGTACTGGGGTTGTGTATCGGTTATGCGATCGCTTTCGCCATGGGGATGGTGGATATGGAGGCTGTCTCCTCGCAGAGTTTGAGAGGGTTTAATATCCCGGTTCCCTTCAAATATGGATTGGATTTTAATATCTCTTCATTCGTGGCGATCGCATTGATCTATCTGATCACGGCGATCGAGGCTACGGGGGATATTACCGCCAACTCGATGATATCGGGAAAATCGATCGAGGGAGAAGGCTACCTAAGGCGAGTCTCCGGCGGGGTGCTGGCGGATGGGGTGAACTCGTTTATCTCCGGAATTTTCAACTCTTTCCCGAACTCTATCTTCGCCCAGAATAACGGGATTATCCAGCTGACGGGAGTCGCCAGCCGGTACGTGGGGTATTATATAGCGGGTATGCTGATCCTGTTGGGATTATTCCCGGTTGTCGGCGTTATCTTCTCCTTGATGCCCGATCCGGTGCTGGGAGGGGCTACCCTGCTGATGTTCGGTACGGTGGCGGCGGCAGGTATCCGTATTATCGCCGCCCAAGATATCAACCGGAAGGCCACGTTGGTGTTGGCGGTTAGTTTGTCCTTGGGGTTGGGGGTGGAGCTGATGCCGGATATTCTAGGGGCCGCTCCTCAAGTGATCCGTGGCATTTTCTCCTCCGGCATAACGACGGGTGGCTTGACGGCCATTCTGGCGAATTTATTTATACGTGTAAAAGAAGATCAAACAGAATAACAAATTATGGAATTATTGAAGCAACGCATCTTGCAAGACGGCCGCTGTTATCCCGGCGGTATCCTTAAAGTGGATAGTTTTATCAATCATCAAATGGACCCGATGTTGATGTATAAGATCGCCGAGGAATTTATCCGTCGTTTTCAAGATCGTAAGATAAACAAGATCGTGACCATCGAGGCGAGCGGTATCGCCCCGGCCATTATGGTAGGTTATATCATGCAGCTGCCGGTGGTCTTCGTAAAGAAGAAGAAACCGAAGACGATGGAGAACATGCTCTCTACCGTGGTCCATTCCTTCACGAAGGATCGTGACTATACGGTATGTATCAGCAATAACTTCTTGACTCCGGAGGATCATATCCTGTTTATCGATGATTTCTTGGCTTACGGAAACGCCGCCATGGGAATGGTCGAGTTGGCGGAGCAATCGGGAGCCGTGATCGAGGGTATGGGTTTTATTATCGAGAAGGCGTTTCAAGATGGCGGGAACCTGCTACGTGAAAAGGGCATACGTGTGGAGAGCCTCGCCATTATCGATAATCTGGATGATTGTAAGATAACGGTTCGTTAAAGGAAAAGATATGGATGAGAGAATAAAAGAAAAGTTGATTAACCGTGCGAAGACGAATCCTTATGTGAATTTTCTGGGGATCGACTTCACGGTTATCGAGGAAGGTCGTGTAGAGGCGCATATGCCCTTGCATGACGAGCAGAGACAATATAGCGGCGTGACGCATGGGGGTGTCTTGGCTGCTTTGGCGGATACGATCGCCGGTTTCGCCGCCTATACGATGACTCCGCTGGAGAAGGACGTGCTGACGGCAGAATTGAAAATGTCTTTCTTACGGGCCGCTTGGGGTAATGAGCTGATCGCCAAGGGTACCGTGATCAAGGCGGGACGGAATATACATTTTTGTGAGTGCGAGATTTATTGCGACGATAAGTTGGTGAGCAAATCTTCCGGCACCTTCTGTGTGGTCCATCCCCAAGTATAGAAAAGATGTTACTTATTTATCAATATCATGAAGACTTCAAATGTAAAAAGAATCCTTTGCGGCTGCCTGTTGTTCGCCGCTACGTGGCCGGCATTCAGCCAGCCTGCCACGAATCCCCGCCTGATCATCCGTGCGGATGACATGGGGTCGTTCCGTTCCGCCAATATAGCGTGTATGGAAGGGTATAAGAATGGGGTGGAGACCTGTATAGAGGTTATGGTTGTCACCTCGTGGTTCCCCGAGGCCGCCCGGCTGTTGAGGGAGAACCCGGGGATAGATGTCGGGCTTCACCTGACGCTGACCAGCGAATGGGATAACGTGAAATGGCGTCCGCTGACGCATTGTCCCAGCTTGACCGATAGCAATGGCTATTTCTTGCCGATGATGTCTCCGAATCCCGCCTACCCGGGTCTGGCCATTCTGGAGAATACATGGAGCTTGGCCGAGATCGAGCAGGAGGCCCGGGCCCAGATAGAGATGGCCTTGAAGAACATTCCCCAGATCAGCCATATCTCCGGCCATATGGGATCGACCGGTTTCGATCCGGAGGTGGTGAAGCTGATGCGTCGCTTGTCCGAGGAATATCATCTGCCGGTCGTGGATCGGGTAGAGGCGATGCAGGAATACGATTTCACCTATTCCGGGTATGATGGAGCCTCCAAGACCCCGGCCGAGAAGGAGGCCAGTTTCATCCGGATGTTGGATAAGCTGGAACCCGGTAAACGCTATATGTTCTTGGATCACCCGGCCTTGGATAACGAGGAGATGAAAACCGTCGGGCATATCGGCTACGAGAACGTGGCGATGGACCGTCAAGGCGTGACCGATCTTTTTACCAGTCCGAAGGTGAAGCAAGCCTTGAAGGATAAGAACATAGACCTGATCAGTTATAACGACCTGACCAAGGAACTCCCTCGTGCGGAAGCCTCGAAAGCCTTGGATAAGGCGTTCGGCAATTATCTGCGGGCGGTGAAAAAGGCGGATCAAGACTTGCATAGTATCATGATCCTCCAGCATGGAAAGGTCGTAAAGGAGCAATGGCTGGGTGAGGGCGACCGCCATACGCCGCATGTCTTGAACTCCGTTAGCAAGACCTTTACGGCTACGGCTATCGGTTTTGCCGTCGCGGAGGGTAAATTGAAGGTCACGGACAAGGTGATCTCCTTCTTCCCCGACCAATTACCGGCCGAGGTAAGCCCTTACTTGAAAGAGCTGGAGATACGTCACCTATTGACCATGTCCTCCGGCCATGATGTCGATCCCACCGCTTTAGTACGGCAGAAGGGGAACGAGAAGGCCGATTGGGCAAAGCTCTTCCTCTCGGCGCCGTTGGTACATAAACCGGGAACCTATTTCGTATACAACAGCCTCGGCACGTATATGCTTTCCGCTATCATCCAGAAGGTGACGGGGGAGAAGGTGATCAATTATCTCTATCCCCGTCTGTTCCGTCCGCTGGGTATCGTCGGCGCTACTTGGGAAGAGAGTCCCCAAGGCGTCAATTGCGGTGGTTGGGGTTTGTATCTCAAGACCGAGGATCTAGCGAAAATGGGTCAGTTTTTCCTGCAAAAGGGAAAATGGAACGATAAGCAATTGCTCCCCGAAAGCTGGATAGAGGAAGCCACCACCTCCAAGATAGCCTCTTTGCCCGCCGGTATGAGACCGGAGAACTTGAAGATGAAGCCGAAAGATAGCGACTGGTTACAAGGCTACGGTTACCAGATGTGGCGTTGCCGCCATAACGCCGTTCGTGCCGATGGAGCCAATGGACAATACATTATTATATTGCCCGAGCAAGATGCGGTAATCGCCATGACCGCGAATATCGGCGATATGCAGGCCGAGATCAACTTGATATGGAAATATATCTTGCCTGCCTTGAGATAGGAACTGTAGGCCCTACGTCCGGGAAACCAATAAGAGCCCCCGGACGTAAGCCTATGTGACTTGTTGGGCGTAAGCGAATGGTTTACGGTACGTAAATCAATGGATTACGGGAAAAACTCAATGATTCCCACCCCGTAAACCATTGGGTTACGAAAAAAGAAAAGCCTTCCGGTCTATGACCAGAAGGCTTTTTTAGTTGCGGAGGCAAGACTCGAACTTACGACCTTTGGGTTATGAGCCCAACGAGCTACCACTGCTCCACTCCGCGATATAGTTGCTATCATTTCTTGATTGCGAGTGCAAAGGTAGGGATATTTTCTTACAAAACAAATTTATTGCAAGTTTTTTTTAATATACTTGGTAGATACGATCTTTTTTAAGTACTTTGCGCACAGTTTTAATCAAAATGTGCAATACAATGCCGATGACAGTTTCTAAAACACGTGACATGTTGGTGGATGTGGCCAGACAATTGTTTGCCCGCATGGGGGTTGATAACACAACGATGAACGATATTGCACAGGCATCTCGTAAGGGGAGACGTACGCTTTATACGTATTTCAAAAGCAAGAACGAGATCTATTTGGCGGTAGTGGAGTCGGAGCTGGACCAGCTTCATAAGATGCTGGTGGACGTGGCCAGCAAGGATCTGCCGGCGGACGAGAAGTTGCTGACGTTTATCTATAGCCGCTTGGACGCTGTAAAGGCGTTGGTATTTCGGAACGGTACGTTGCGGGCTACCTTCTTCCGTGATATATGGCGGGTGGAGAAGGTACGTAAGAGCTTCGACCTTCGGGAAGTGGAGATCATAAAGGGAATATTGGACGATGGCGTGAAGGAGGGTATATTCAGCATGCCGGACACGGACATTACCGCCCTCGTGCTCCATCATGCCTTGAAAGGGCTGGAGGTGCCCTATATCCGGGGGATCATGGGTGATAATATCAGCCAGCGGATTAAACGTAGAGACAATGTGATGAATTTAATATTCAACGGAATAAAGATTAAGTAAATCAAAGACACTAAGGAATGTTTATTAATGCGACAGGGTTTTATGTGCCTGAAGAACGGGTAGATAACCAACATTTTCTTGAATTGAGCGGGTTGACAAGTGAGTGGATTGAGCAACGGACGGGAATTCATACCCGCTCGAAAGCGAAAGAGGGGGAGAATATCAATACCATGAGCCTTGAGGCCGTGAAGGACGCTCTTCCCAAATTGCCTTACGATATCACGGAGGTAGACTTGATCGTCTCCGCTTCGTATTCTCCTTATGATACGGTTGCGACGGCCGCGCATACGGTTCAACATGAGTATACTATCGCTGACGCGAAAGCTTTATATCTATCCTCGGCTTGTTCTTCTTTCTTGAACGCCTTGGAGGTTGTGGAGGGATATTTCGCCATGGGGAAGGCTTCCAAGGCTTTGGTGCTTTCCGCTGATAAGAACTCCGCTTATTATAATGAGACAGACCCGAAGGCGGGCCATTTATGGGGTGATGCCGCTGCCGCTTTCTTTATCTCCAAGGAGCGGATCGGTGAGGGCGACGCTGAGATCGTAGAGGTCTACACGCAAGGTCTCGGCCATTTGTCGAAAGCGATGGAGGCGGTTCACTTGCGTCCTCGTGACGGCGGTATCTTGATGCCGGAGGGGCGTGACGTATTTATCCAAGCTTGTACCTATATGCCTAAGAATGTCCTTCATTTGTTGGAGAAGAACGGTTATACGCTGGATAACCTTACTTATTTCATCGGCCATCAGGCGAATATGCGTATCATGGCGAATATCGCCAAGCAATTGAACTTGCCGGACGAGAAATTTTTGCACAATATCGAGGAGCTGGGAAATACGGGTTCCGTAAGCTCGGCCTTGGTATATGCCCAGAACGATAAGAATTTCAAGAAAGACGACTTGATCGCTATCACGGTATTCGGCGGTGGCTATTCGACGGGAGCTTGCTTGATTAAACATTGATATTAAAAAATTTGAGTAATATGAAACTATTAGAAGGTAAAGTGGCTGTCGTAACGGGTGCCGCTCGTGGTATTGGTAAGGCTATCGCCTTGAAGTTCGCCCAAGAGGGCGCTAACATCGCTTTCACGGATCTGGTGATCGATGAGAATGGCTTGGCTACACAGGCTGAGATCGAGGCTTTGGGCGTAAAGGCGAAAGGATACGCTTCTAACGCCGCTAACTTTGAGGAGACTCATAACGTCGTTGCCGAGATCGTGAAGGATTTCGGGCGTATCGATATCTTGGTGAACAACGCCGGTATCACGAAAGACGGCTTGATGATGCGTATGAGCGAGGGACAATGGGACGCTGTGTTGAACGTGAACTTGAAGTCCGCTTTCAACTTTATCCATGCTTGTACCCCGGTCATGATGAAGCAACGTGCGGGTAGCATTATCAATATGTCTTCTGTCGTAGGTGTTCATGGCAACGCCGGACAAGCGAACTACTCCGCTTCCAAGGCCGGTATGATCGGCTTGGCTAAGTCTGTCGCTCAGGAGTTGGGTTCTCGTGGCATCCGTGCGAACGCTATCGCCCCGGGATTCATCATCACGGATATGACCGCTCAGCTGTCTGACGAGGTACGTGCCGAGTGGTGCAAGAAGATTCCTTTGCGCCGTGGTGGAACGGTCGAGGATGTGGCTAATATCGCTACCTTCTTGGCTTCGGATATGTCTTCTTATGTATCCGGACAGGTTATTCAGGTTGACGGCGGTATGAACATGTAATATGGAGGTTATTTACGAGGATAATCATATTATAGCGGTAGATAAGACCTGCCGTGAGATCGTGCAAGGCGACAAGACGGGGGATAAGCCTCTCTCGGAGATGCTGAAGGTATGGCTGAAGGAGAAGTATTGCAAGCCCGGGAATGTCTTTGTCGGTGTCACGCACCGTCTGGATCGTCCGGTGAGCGGGGTCGTGATTTTCGCCAAGACGAGCAAGGCCCTCTCTCGCTTGAACGAGATGTTTCGTGTCGGTGAGGTGCGCAAGACGTATTGGGCGATCGTCAAGAACCGTCCCCCGCAGGATGAGGGTGAGTTGGTGGATTGGCTGGTGCGGAACGAGAAGCAAAATAAGAGTTACGCTTACGATACCGAGCGGCCGAATGCCAAGAAAGCCATCCTGCGTTATAAATTGATCGCCCATTCGGATAATTATTATCTGTTGGAGATCGATTTGAAGACGGGGCGGCACCATCAGATCCGCTGTCAGTTGGCGAAGATGGGATGTCCGATCAAGGGAGATCTGAAATATGGTTTCGATCGTTCCAATAAGGATGGAGGCATTAGCTTGCACGCACGTAGTGCGGAGTTTATCCATCCGGTTTCAAAAGAGAACGTGCGAATTGTCGCTCCCGTACCGGACGATAATTTGTGGAAAGCGTTGTCGGTTGATCAATAAGATAATAGATGAAGATCTGGTATCTGTGAAATCCTTTCGGATGGAAAAAGCATTTCATTCGAAGGGATTTTTATTTTTAAGTGTAGACTTTCCCGGCTGGTTGTGGATTTATTCCCCAGTTGGATATGCCCTAATTTTAGTATAAATGTTAACATAAACGCTATACGGTTTGTTATTAAGTGAAGTAACGTTAATTATCGATGTCCTCGAGAAAAATGGAATGATTCTTTCTTTCTTAAATAACAAATGTGACATAAGTAATTTATATAGGTAGAATGAGCAAGAAAAGATTGGCAAAAGTACAGGTTATCTTGATAGCCCTTGTAGTAGCGATGACGGGTTGCCACCATAAGGAAGAGCAGCAATTGCCCATCGTGATCGTAGACAAACCCTCAAAAGAAGACGTGCAGATTTATGGTGAGTACGTGGGACGTATCCGTGCCGCCAGCTTTGTCGAGGTACATGCCCGTGTGGAGGGATTCCTAGAGAAAATGTTGTTTGAGGAAGGTAAACGGGTGAAGCAGAATGAGCCCCTGTTTATGATTAATCCCGATAAATATCGTGCTAGGGTAGAGAAGGCGAAAGCCCAACTGAAGAAAAGCCAAGCCCAAGCGGCCAAGGCCCGGCGTGACGTGGAACGCCTGAAACCGTTGTACGAGCAACACGCCGCCAGCCAGCTGGATTTGGATAACGCCACGGCCGCTCTGGAAGACGCCGAGGCGAATATCGCCATGAGCAAGGCGGATCTGGATCAAGCGGAGATGGAGTTGAGCTATACGGTAGTGACCTCGCCGCTGTCTGGGTATATCAGTGAGCGTTTCGTGGATGTGGGCGCTTTGGTGGGCCCGGGTGTCAATTCGAAATTGGCGGCTGTCGTGAAGAGCGACACGGTATTGGTCGATTTTAAGATGACCGCCTTGGATTACCTGCGTGCCGAGCGTCGTAACGTGAAGTTTGGCGAGCGGGACACGACCCGTTCGTGGCAGCCTACCGTGACGGTTACCTTAGCGGACGACTCTGAATACCCGGTAAAAGGTATCGTGGACTTCGCCGATCCGCTGGTGGACCCGAAGACCGGTACGTTTGGCGTTCGTGCGGAACTATCCAACCCGAACCAGAAATTATTGCCCGGACAGTTCACGAAAGTGAAGCTCCTGCTGGATGTCCGAGAGCGTTCGATTGTCGTTCCCCGGAAAGCGCTCTCGATTGAGAAAGGAGGTGCGTTCATATATATCATCCGTAGGGACGATATCGCCGAGAAGCGTTTCGTGCAGACCGGCCCGGAGATCGGCAACAAGGTCGTGATCGAACGAGGCTTGGGCGAGAACGAGCGAGTAGTGGTAGAGGGTTATCATAAATTGGTGCCGGGCGTGAAGGTACATGCGGTAGAGGCCGGCGACGAGAAGGCTATCCAAGCGCTTAGAGAGGAGGAAGAACAATGAAACCGGGATTCTTTATAGACCGTCCTGTCTTTTCGACCGTCTTATCGATCCTGATCGTGATTGTCGGAATCATCGGATTGGCATTGTTGCCTGTGGACCAGTATCCGCAGATTACGCCCCCCGTGGTGAAGATCAGCGCCACGTATCCGGGAGCGAGCGCCCTGACGGTGTCTCAAGCGGTCGCTACCCCGATCGAGCAGGAGCTGAACGGTACGCCCGGCATGATTTATATGCAAAGTAGTAGCTCGAACTCGGGTAGCTTGAATATTACGGTGACCTTCGATGTATCCGCCGACGCGGACTTGGCGGCTGTCGAGATCCAGAACCGTGTGAAACTGGCCGAGAGTCGTTTGCCCGCCGAGGTGATCCAGAATGGTATCACGATCGAGAAGCAGGCACCCAGCCAGCTGATGACCTTGAGCTTGATGTCCGACGATCCGAAGTTCGACGAGATTTATCTGAGTAACTTCGCCACGATCAACGTGTTGGACGTATTGCGCCGTATCCCGGGCGTAGGCCGTGTATCGAATATCGGTAGCCGTTATTACGGTATGCAGATCTGGGTGTATCCGGATCGGTTGGCCAATATGGGATTGACGGTAAAGGACTTGCAGAATGCCTTGAAAGACCAGAACCGGGAATCGGCGGCGGGCGAGCTAGGTAAGCAACCTGTGCTGGACGTGGATGTCACCTTGCCTATCACGGCCCCGGGACGTTTGTCCACCGTGAAGGAGTTTGAGGATATCGTGGTGCGGGCGAACCCGGATGGCTCGATCGTCCGGATGAGCGACGTGGCCCGGGTATCGCTGGAGGCTTCCTCGTATTCTACGGAGAGTGGGATCAACGGGAAGAATGCCGCGATCTTGGGTATCTATATGTTGCCGGGAGCGAACGCTCTGGAGGTCGCCACGAAGGTGAAAGAGGCGATGAAGGATATCAGCAAGAACTTCCCGGAAGGCTTGGAGTATAATTTCCCGTTTGATATGACGGAGTATATCTCCCAGTCCGTGCACGAGGTGTATAAGACCTTGTTCGAGGCCCTCTTCTTGGTCGTTCTCGTGGTGTTCCTCTCGTTGCAGAATTGGCGTGCGGCCTTGATCCCGACGATCGCCGTACCGATCTCCTTGATCGGAACATTCGGTTTCATGTTGATCTTCGGCTTCTCGTTGAATATGCTAACCTTGCTGGGATTGATCTTGGCGATCGGTATCGTGGTGGACGACGCTATCGTGGTGGTGGAGAACGTGGAGCGTATCATGGCCGAGGAGCGTGTGACCGCCCGTGAGGCTACGCATAAGGCGATGCGGGAATTATCCGGCGCCTTGATCGCTACCTCCATGGTATTGGCCGCCGTGTTCGTGCCGGTGAGTTTCTTGGGAGGTATCACGGGGCAGTTGTACCGTCAGTTCTCCGTCACGATCGTGGTTTCCGTGTTGCTGTCCACGGTAGTGGCCTTGACGTTGAGCCCGGCGATGTGCGCCATCATCTTGCGTCCGTCTCATAAGAAGAAAGCGTTTATTTTCCGTAAGATCAATCTGTGGTTGGCGAAAGGAAATAAGAAATATACGAAGTTGTTGCGTATCTCCATCGCTAATCCCCGCCGTATCTTGGCAGGGTTTGGGATGGTACTGGTGGCTATCTTCGTCTTGAACCGGGTGTTGCCTACCAGCTTTATCCCGGAGGAGGATCAAGGATTCTTCACTGTAGAGCTGGAGATGCCCGAGGGTACTACCTTGGAGCGTACACGTGCCGTGACAGACCGTGCGATCGAGTTCCTCGACCATCATCCGGCCGTGGCCTACGTACAGAACGTAACCGGTAGCAGTCCCCGTGTCGGTACGAACCAAGGGCGTGCCACGCTGACGGTGATCCTGAAACCGTGGGAAGAGCGTAAATCCTCCGGTATGAAGGTAGAGAACGTGATGGCCGATGCCCGCCGGGAATTCTATTATTACCCCGAGGCTAAGTCGTATGTGAACCGTCCGCCGGTCATCCCGGGCTTGGGCGAGAGCGGTGGCTTGGAGATGCAGTTGGAGGCTAGGGGAGACGCTAGCTGGGATAATCTGGTAAGCGCCACGGATACCTTCCTGTATTACGCCTCGCGAGCGCCGGAGCTTCAAGGCGTGTCTTCCGCTATGCAGAGCGAGATCCCGCAGTTGTATTTCGACGTGGATCGTGACCGGGCGAAGTTCCTCGGCATCCCTTTGTCCGATATCTTCTCGACCATGAAAGCTTATCTTGGCTCCGTGTACGTGAACGACTTCAATATGTTCAACCGTATTTACCGTGTATATATCCAAGCGGAGGCGCCTTACCGGGCTACCCGGGATAATCTGGACTTGTTCTTCGTGCGCAGCAAGGACGGGGCGATGGTTCCCTTGACCGCCTTGGGCACGACCCAATATACGACCGGCCCGGGAACGATCAAGCGTTTCAATATGTTCACCACGGCCTCGATCAACGCTGTAGCCGCCCCGGGATATAGTACGGGCGAGGCGATGGCGGCGATGGAACGGATCGCTAGGGAGCATCTGCCCGAGAATATCGGTCTGGAGTGGAGCGGTCTTTCCTATCAGGAGAAACAGGCCGGCGGGCAGACGGGATTTGTCTTGGCGTTGGTATTCTTGTTTGTCTTCTTGTTCTTGGCGGCTCAGTATGAGAGCTGGATCGTGCCGATCGCCGTATTGCTTTCCTTGCCGGTCGCCACGTTGGGTGCCTACTTGGGTATCTGGGTGACGGGGTTGGAGAACGATATCTATTTCCAGATCGGTCTGGTAACCCTGATCGGTTTGGCGGCGAAGAACGCTATCTTGATCGTCGAGTTCGCCAAGGTACAGGTGGATAACGGGGTAGATGTGGTGAAAGCCGCTATCCATGCCGCCCAGATGCGTTTCCGCCCGATCTTGATGACCTCGTTGGCTTTCGTGTTGGGTATGCTTCCGATGGTGTTGGCTAGCGGGCCGGGCTCAGCTTCCCGCCATAGTATCGGTACGGGCGTGTTCTTCGGTATGCTGGTGGCGATTACGGTAGGTATCGTGTTGGTTCCCTTCTTTTTCGTCTTGATCTATAAGATAAAGGGAAAGATGCGGATGGAACGTATCGCTCAAAAGAAAGAAGTGGTAACCTCTATTTTAAAGAGACACAAAAACGGAAAATTATGATGACAAAGAATTTCTATATAGCCGCTTTCGTCGTTTCTATGCTGGCGTTCTCTTCCTGCAAGATCGGAAAGCGGTACGCACGTCCGGAGTTGAACCTGCCGGACCGGATCGAGGCTTATACGGATACGACCGATACGGCGTCCGTGGAGAATATCCCTTGGGAGAGCCTTTACGCCGATGAGACCTTGAAAGATTTGATCAAAAAGGCTCTGGATAATAATAAGGATATGAAGATCGCCGCCGCCAAGGTGAAGGAGATGATCGCCGCCAAACGGATCTCTTTCGCGAATATGCTGCCGGAGGTGGGTGCGAATATCTATGCGCAAAAGGAACGCTTGAACTATGGAGGGGATGATCCGAAGCCCGATCCGGAGTTTGGGGCGAAGTTGACTTTGTCTTGGGAATTGGATTTATGGGGTAACCTCCGCTGGGCGAACGAGGCTACCATCGCTTCCTATATGCAGACCGTGGAGGGGCAGCGTGCCTTGCGATTGACCATCATCGCCGAGGTAGCCGCCAATTATTATCAACTTTGCGCCTTGGACCAAGAGTTGTCGATCGTACAACAAACCTTGGACGCACGTCGTGAGGGTGTCCGCTTGGCGAAGCTTCGCTATGAGGGCGGACTTACTTCCGAGACGGCTTACAACCAAGCCCAAGTGGAGTTGGCCCGTACCGAGACCTTGATCCCCTCGCTGGAGCGTCAGATCAAGATCAAGGAAAGCGACCTCAGCATGTTGTTGGGCGAGTATACGGATGATATCCCCCGTGGTCTTTCCTTGAGCGACCAGCACTTGCCGGATGCCTTACCGATCGGCTTACCGTCTTCTTTGCTGGAGCGCCGACCGGACATGCGTCAAGCGGAGTTTAAGCTTCGGGCGGCGAACGCTCAGGTAGGTGTGGCGCAAACGGACTTATTCCCGAAGATCCGTTTGACAAGTAATTACGGTTTCGAGAGCGATGAGTTAAGCAGTATCTTGAAGAGTCCGGCAGGTTTTATTGCCGGAAGCCTGTTGCAGCCGATCTTCGCCATGGGGAAGAACAAGGCGAAAGTGAAAGCGGCGAAGGCTCGTTACGAGCAAGAGGTCTATAGTTACGAGAAGAGCGTATTAGGCGCTTTCAAGGAGGTGAACAACGCTATCGTGACCGTCCGCAAGGTGAAGGAGATCCGTGCTTCCCGCATGAATCTGGAAGCCTCCGCCAGTAAATATCTGGAACTCGCCCAACTGCAATACATCAACGGTGTCATCAGCTACATGGACGTATTGGATGCCCAGCGTGGTTTGCTGGACGCCCAGATCGGTTTGAACAATGCCGTGCTGGATGAGTTGCTGTCGGTGGTATACCTGTATAAGGCTTTAGGGGGAGGGTTTTGATACTCTCTCCCGGGGAAATCTATCTCAATGGAACAGGTCCCGTAAACCAGTGGAATCCACTTCGTATTCCACTGGTTTACGGGACCTGTTCCATTGAGTTTAGTAGACTATTACTGAGGTTTAGTATCCCATGCCGTCCATCATGTCATCAAGGTTCCCTCCTTGGTCTCGCCATCTGGCATAATCGTCTTCACCAAGCGCATAATAGGTGTCACGTTCATAATCATTGTCATTCTCTTGATAGTCGGGGGCGTTATCAGTTTTTTCCTCTTCTATAGGTACAAAGCGTTCTTTCTTGAAATCGAACTCAAGAGATCCAAAGGTATATGTTTGTTTGTTGTTATAACGCTCATATTCCCGGATTTTCGCGCTCCCGGTTTGTACGAATACGAGGGTCTCATGATTTGCGTAGCATAAGGATGAGCCATAGCCTCCTTTTGCTTTAGTCAGAAAGTCATAGCCCTCACATTCGAACACCACAGAGCCATCGCCATCAAAATACTGACCGTCGGCGTATATAACCTCTTCGGAGATCTTTAAGGATTCGTAGACGCACGGAAGTATTTCTTTTTCGTCCATTCGGTACAGCCCCTTTTTCCCGTCTTCTCTGGTTACGATAAATAGTACATTGGAGTAAGAGGATTCCTCGGATAGAGAGAATAGCTTGGTCTTGATCGCTTTTATGTCCGTATAATAGCCGATGATTGGCTCTTCGTTTCGGTAAATTGCGCATTGTCCGTCTTTCCAGACCTTTGCCCATTGTGTGTCTGAGTCATGCCATCCAGTAATGCGTGCCGCCTCTATTTTATCGAAGACAAACCCGGTTATTAATTTATCTCTGTAGATGAACGCGTATTTCCCTCTTTGGGAGGCTAGGGCGCAATTGGGGCATCCGTTTTCATGGTATAGCATATCTGCCTCGTCACATCCGTTCACTATATCTATTCCATTGTAATAAACCAGTCCCTGCTTCCCGTTTCGGGTGTAACGGATATAATTCCCTTTTTTTCTAATCTTATCATGCGGATACTCATATCTTCGCTCCTCATATTCCATGAATTTTATATCCTCGCATCCGATCGGCACGATCAGTTGTCGCCCCACGTATAACCCTTGATAAACCTGTTCTTTCCCTTCGCCGCTATTCGAGATGGACACGATTGATAATAGCGTTTCATTCATACCGCTATGGATTTGGATCTTTGAAAAAATAGCCGGTATAATTATCTCGCCCTGCATTATTTGAAGTACTCCATACAGTTCCCTTGCGTATTCATATGGATGAGCCGTCTTGTCCTTCTCGTTGAAGTACACAGGCTGTTTAAGTTCTCGTTTAAACACCATATAGCCACGTGGCCCTGTAGGAGCTATGTAGCCTAGGCTGTTGCCATATACATCCAAGACCTCTTTGTCCTGATTATCATCCCTCAGCGTAATCAGGTCGTTGGCAAATCGTGTAATCCTTACATTGTAAAAGCATTTATAAAATAGGATTTTACCACTCGGGTCTATGATTGAAACGTATTTGTCGCCCGCATGTGAGAGAAGATACTCCGGCGTACCTAAATATTCCGCACGAGGCATTTCGTAATCAGAATCATTGGGCGTTCTGCCCATACTTCGTGAGTGGGCCTTTTCCCTGTCAAGGGAATGAATCGTCCATTCAGATCTTCCGCTCTCTTCTTTCTTGCTTAGTACTTTAACCCCGTATTTACTATACCAGACAACTTCGCAAGCTTGCAGGAATACGGTATTACCATCTTTGTTAACGACCCAGAGGCTGAAATCTTTATTGAAGAAATATAAGTCATCCATAGCGAACAGGTAAGTACATCTCTTCTCGAGTTTACCCTTCATAAGTACGTTGTCCTTGCCCTCTTTGATGTCTCTATAATTACATTTGATGGTAGAGTGTCCTTCCGCCTTTTCGTTATCCGCTAAGTGCAAGTTGTCTTTACAAAACTCGTAAATAGTGCCAATGGGGATATCCATCAGTCGTGTAGGCCGTTTAACTACTTGTATAAGGGATGAGAGGGGTTGGTAATAGCTTACATCTTTCAGTAGCCTATCTCCTTCCCTGTTGATCACCCAGTTGTTTGGCTTGGTTGTCCAAGGCGACTCATAGCCCTCTTTGTAGGCATCGTATTGTTGGCGGAGATGATAAGACTCTTCATCCTGTATCAACAACATCGTTTGTGCGTCATTCGGAAACGATTCGCGGGAATCCACCTCATTCAGTTCTTCGTCACAGACATGAAAGCGTTCATCCTTGAAATATCCATAGAAAAACTTTCCGTCTCCTTCCGCTTGGATGGAAATTCTTCTAAAATCAATCAGCCCCTGTTGCTTCAACAGCGCTTGAAATAAATTATTGCTAATATCCATGTCGTTTATACTTATAATCTGTTCAAGATCTTATCTGATGACATAATCCTTACCTATACTTTTCTAAGACGCTGCCATGTTGATGCCTTTACATAATTACATTCCATTGACTTACGGGGCATATTTTATTTATTTTTTAATTATGTATCAAGTAAAATATCAACCTCTTGCCTTAATAAAGGCAGATGGTTGACAACGATACTCCAAAGAATATCAACAGATAGACTGTCATAACCATGTATAATGTAGTTACGGGCATCTACTATCTTTCGGGAATTGGTGATCGCTATTGTCGGAGACGTTTTTAATATCCGGTTCATGGCCTCTCCGATAATCTCGATATTTCTTTCTATTGCCCGTCTAAGACGTAAGTCTTTGCAGAAATTTTCAAATAGCTTGGGTTGATCATCGAAAAAACTTTCGATCTCGTCAATCGCCGTAGCTATATCTTGTAAATGTTTTTTGATGAAGTTATCCATAGATTAACATCTTTGTGGTATCAATATTTTCCTTGAGATAAGGATTATGGATCGCTTGTTCTTCCAGCAAGTCTACTTCTCTTTCGAAAAGACTCTCCAAGGCATATTTCAAGTCAAAGAAATTAGAGAAGTAATCATCTACGTTGGTCTTGTCAAAATCGACTACCAGATCTATGTCGCTTTGCTCATTAAAGCGATTGGTAAGGACAGAGCCGAAAGCAAATAGCTTTTTTACTTTATGTCGTTTACATAAAGCGATGATCGCTGGAAGATAATTGCCGGGAAAGTTCATGCCTATATATCCTTTTATTAATCTGTTCAACGCTCCAAATATAATGAAAAATCTCATTACTCTACCTATCAAGAGCAAATTCTATTAGGATAGGAGGCTGGATATGGTTTGGGTGCGGTTGCCGTGGTTATCTGAGGCTGAAGCCAATTCTTTCGAACAAATCTTTGTGTAGCCATTAAAAATTCCCTATATTGCGCAAGGTGAATATTATTTGCCTTTATCCTTAAATTTAAACTAAAAGAAAAGACTATTATGAGACAGAGCTTGATAGCGGCGGGAATGTTTTTATTAACGGGAGGTATGGTTGGCTGCGGTACCTCTTCTACCCAAGAGAAAGAGGATCTTATCGTGGTGGACGTATCGAAAGATTATCCCAAAAAGGAACTGATCTTGCAAGATCTTTTTGATGTGGAATATATTCCGTTGGAGACTACCGACGAGTTCGTGACGCTAGGCTGGTTGCAGGCGATCGGGAAGGATGTGATGATCGTACGGAATATGTTTGCTGCTGATGGGAATATTTTTATTTATGACCGGAAAGGAAAAGCGGTACGAAAGATTAACCGGAGGGGACAGGGTAACGAGGAGTATTATGCGACGAATGGTATCTATCTGGACGATGAGAAAGGAGAAATGTTTGTTGGTAATCTGTAGCAAAGAAAGATAATGACTTATGACTTGTTCGGGAATTTTAAACGAAGTTTCCTGTTTAAGGAAGGAGAAGACGAAGATACGAAATCATGGGTTTATTATAAAGCGATCTTCAATTTAGACGGAGATCATTTTATCTGCCAAGACGCTAGTAGCGGGCGTAATTTCAATAGAGATCATCAGGATCTTGAGCCTAGGAATATATTCTTGATAGTATCCAAGCGAGACGGGAGCGTGGTAGAGGAGATTAAGATTCCTTTTGAGAAAAAGGTGTCGCAAGTATTGTTCGACGAAAAGGGCATAGGTATGGTTAATAACCCTTGTATCGTCCCTTACGGGGATCGTTGGCTACTTACGGAGCCATCTTGCGACACGGTCTACACCTATTCGCCCGCTGATGGATTAAAGCCCTTTATCGTAAGGACTCCCTCTATTCAATCCATGAGCCCGGAGATCTTTCTTTTCCCGGGTGTGGTTACGGATCGCTATTGTTTTATGCAGACCGTAAAGAAAGAGTTGAACTTGGCGATGATGGATACCTACTATCGGTTGATGAGAACCGATTTGGTGTACGATAGGGAGACAAAGGAAGTATCTGAGTATGTCCTGTATAACGATGATTTCACGAAAGAAGTACCGATCGCCAACCTCGTGGACGAGATTTTCGACCTCACGGTCTTCAATAACGACGAGATCGCCTTCACGTGGCGGATAAATACCCCCGAACTTGTCGAGGCCTATCAAGAAGGACACCTCAAAGGCAAGTTAAAGGAGATCGCCGCAGGTATGCACGAGGAGGACAACCCCGTGATCATGGTGGCGAAGTATAAGCGATAATGAGAAAATTCTCATTATCTTTGCGCTCATATAATAATCAGAGATAGAAAATGCCATTAAATTTACAAAAGAACTTACCGGCTATCGAGCTGCTGAAGAAGGAACATATCTTCGTGATGGATTCCTTGCGTGCGTCGGAGCAGGATATCCGCCCCCTTCGGGTAGTCGTATTGAATTTGATGCCCCTTAAGATAACGACCGAGACGGACTTGGTTCGCCTCCTCAGTAATACACCCCTGCAAGTGGAACTTGATTTTATGAAGATCAAGGGACATACGCCGAAGAATACGCCCATCGAGCATATGCAGGAATTTTATAAGGATTTCGATGAGATGGCGGATGATTTCTACGACGGGATGATCGTGACGGGCGCTCCCGTGGAGCAGATGCCTTTCGAGGAAGTTAGTTATTGGGAGGAGATCACGCAGATATTCGATTGGGCCCGTACGCATGTTACCTCCACGCTCTATATCTGCTGGGCGGCGCAAGCGGGGCTATACCATTTCTATGGGGTGCCTAAATATGATTTGCCGGCCAAGATGTTCGGTGTCTTCCGTCATTCGCTCCGGGAACCGTTTGTTCCGATCTTCCGGGGGTTCGATGACGAGTTCTTCGTGCCTCATAGCCGTCATACCGAGATTCGCCGGGAGGATATCATGAAGGTGCCCGAGCTCACCTTATTGTCCGAGAGCGAGGAATCCGGCGTCTATATGGCGATGGCTCGTGGCGGACGGGAATTCTTCATCACCGGCCATTCCGAGTATTCGCCCTATACGCTGAATGATGAGTATATGCGTGATTTGGGGAAGGGATTGCCCATCAACAAGCCTCGTAATTATTACCGGAATAACGATCCGGCGCAAGGTCCGGTGGTACGTTGGCGGGGGCACGCGAACCTGCTGTTCACCAATTGGCTGAACTATTACGTATACCAAGAGACCCCGTTCCGCCGGGAAGATATCAAAAAACTAGGAAGCTTGTAAATGAGAAAAGAACCCCGTTCGATAGAACTGTTATCTCCCGCTAAGGATCTGATTTGCGGCAGGGAGGCGATTAACCATGGTGCCGATGCCGTGTATATCGGTGCTCCGAAGTTCGGAGCCCGTGCCGCCGCTGGTAATACGCTGGACGATATACGGCAGCTTTGCGATTACGCCCATCTCTATTCGGCTCGTATTTACGTGGCCTTGAACACTATCTTGAAAGAAGAGGAGCTGGCAGAGGCCGAGCAAATGATCTGGCAACTTTACGAGGCCGGGGCGGATGCCTTGATCGTTCAAGACATGGGTATCACCCAGTTGAACCTTCCGCCTATCCCCTTGCACGCCAGTACGCAAACGGATAACCGTACGCCGGAGAAGGTGAGATTCCTGCAAGAGGTAGGTTTCACGCAAGTCGTATTGGCGAGGGAGCTATCGCTGAACCAGATACGGGAGATCGCCGAGCGAACGACCGTGCCTCTGGAGGTCTTCGTACACGGGGCGCTGTGCGTAAGCTATAGCGGCCAGTGTTACCTGAGTGCCGCCTTGAGCGGACGAAGCGCCAACCGGGGGGAATGCGCCCAGTATTGCCGCCTGCCTTATAGCTTGATCGACGCGGACGGGAAGGAGATCGTATCGGGTAAGCATCTCTTATCCTTGAAGGACATGAACCGGGGCGAATACTTGGAGGAGTTGTTGGATGCCGGTGTCTCTTCCTTGAAGATCGAGGGTCGTTTGAAGGATGTATCTTACGTGAAAAACGTAACGGCTTGGTACCGGAAGAAACTGGACGCTATCTTGGCCCGTCGGCCGGAATACCGTCGTGCCTCGGCCGGGCATAGCACTTACACGTTCGAACCTGTGGCGGAGAAAAGCTTCAACCGGGGTTTCACGCCTTTCTTATGGAAGGAGCGCACGAAGGATATCACCAGCTTTGATACGCCTAAGTCCTTGGGGGAGCCGGTGGGTACGGTGAAGGAACTGAAAGGAAACTCTTTCACGATCGCCGGACTGAAACAATTGAATAACGGAGACGGGCTTACCTTCTTCAACGAGAAAGGGGAGTTGGAGGGCTTCCGGGTAAACCGTGTGGAGGCGAACCGGATCTTTACGTTGGATCGCCCGGCGATCCGTCCGAAGATGCCTTTGTACCGGAATTTCGATCAAGAGTTTGATAAACTGCTATCCAAGCCATCCGCCGAGCGGAAGCTCTCTGTCCGGATGGAATTTCAAGATAACGCCTTTGGCTTCACGTTAAGTATGACAGACGAGACAGGAGCCCGTATCATGCTTACCCAGCCGTTCGAGAAAGAACCGGCCCGGCGGGATCAAGCGGAGAATATCCGTACCCAGCTCTCTAAGTTGGGAAATACGCCTTTTGAGGCGGTGGAGGTCACCGTGGCGATGTCCGATAACTGGTTTGTCCCTTCTTCTTTATTGGCCGAGATGCGTAGGCAAGGGGTGGAGAGGCTTATCTCTACCCGGCGGATTCGTTACCGCAGGGAAGAGGCTCGTCCGGTAAAGCCGTGTGTAGGCGAGACTTTGGAAATCCCTTTCCCAGAGAAGCGTCTGACTTATTTAGGGAATGTCTCCAATAGCAAGGCTGGTGCCTTTTATAAGGCGCATGGCGTGACTGCCGTGGAAGACGCTTTCGAGTTGTCTCCCCAGAAGGATGTCCCTTTGATGTTCACGAAACATTGCCTGAGGTACAGTATGGGATGGTGCCCTACTTACCAGAAGCAGAAGTCTCCCTATAAGGAGCCTTACTTGCTGTGCTATAAGGAAACGCTCTTGCGTTTGCGCTTCGACTGCAAGAATTGCCAGATGTTGATCTATGCGGAGGAATAACCGGCTTTGTAACTACTTAATCCGATAAATAAAACAGGTATGAAACGACAAATTTTCTCGCTGTTCCTGCTCTTGCTCACGTTGGTAGCTTGTGGGGATAAGCCTTTGGACCCGAATAAACCCGTATATGTGAAAATCAAGACGACGATGGGAGACGTCACCGTCCTGCTATACGACGATACACCTCTTCACCGGGATAACTTCATCAAGCTTTGCCAGTCGAACGAGTATGAGGGTATGCTTTTCCACCGTGTTATCAAGGAGTTTGTCGTGCAAGGTGGTGATCCGGAGAGTAAGGCGCATGAGCCGGGTGCCTTGTATGGGGATGGCGATGGTGGTTATACCGTTCCCGCCGAGATATTACCCAATCATTTTAATAAGAAAGGCGCTTTGATCGACGCGAAAGAGATCGATGCCGTGAATCCGGAACGTGCCTCCGCCGGTACGCAGTTCTGTTTTGTGCAAGGGAAAGTCTTGGACGACAAGGAGCTTGCGGAGAAAGAGGCTCGTATCAATGAGATCCGCCGCAACTGGTTGTACTATAAATTCCGGGATGAGCTGAAAAAGCAAGATCCTTCCTTGGCCGCCGATTCCTTGGAGAATGAGTTACATGCCCGTGCGTCCATCTTGGTAGAAGATACGTTGGCGGTATTAGGCCCGGTAGTGATCCCGGCCGAACGGCGTGAGATTTATAAGACGATCGGTGGCGTTCCGCATCTGGATGGCTCGGTAACGATCTTTGGCGAGGTAGTGGAAGGCCTCGATATCGTAGAGAAGATCTCCGTGGTAAAGACGGATAAGAACGATCGTCCTTTACACGACGTGATGATTAAATCGACGAAGGTTTTCCAGAAATAATAACAATGCCTATTATAAGGAGGTAACGATGCCCATTGTAAACTCCTTATAATGGGCATCGTAAACACTTTAGAATGGGCATTGTTAAAACTATCGTATAGCTCTTGTTATACGAGGCTGATCGCTAGCTTGTTATACTAAAAGTATCATCGATCATATTTGGCTCTCGAGCCATTCCAGATACTTCTTTACTCCCTTCGTATCTTCCGCCTCGGGGCTCCAAGGCGCTAGGTTCTCCGGTGCTAGCGGCGCAAACGGCCCTTGCTTTATCTCATAAATAACCGATCCGGATTCCAGTACCAGAAGCCCGTGCCATGTTCCGGCCTTGATCTCCGCTCCATAAGCGCCTTCCTTTGGATTCAGTATCGTTTTCTCCGTGATATTCCCTTCCTCGTCAAACAAGAATACCGCTACCTTCCCACGTAGCAACAAGAAGATCTCGTCTTTCGCCGGATTTAAATGCCGGTGCGGACGCAAATACGTACCGGGCTCCATGGCATTCAGTAACCGATTGATCGGATCATCCAATCTCTCATGGAAATTATAGTTCATTCGCAGGCGGGGAGACTGCAAGGCTTTGGCCTGGGTCTCGTCGAGTAATTGTTCGTTGATTATCTTCATCTCTGTATCTTATTGTATTTCTGAGCTACGAATATACGAAATATTTATTGGTCAATGCTTGATATTCCTTATCTTTGCGCCTTGATGATACATATTCTTGAGTCTGAAAATTAAATATTTATGTTATTTAATTCCATAGAGTTCCTTATATTCCTGCCATTGGTTTTCTTTGGTTACTGGTTTGCTTTCAAGTCTTTGCGGTGGCAAAATCTATTTGTGGTAGCTGTTAGTTACCTGTTCTACGGATGGTGGGACTGGCGCTTTTTGCTGCTGATCCTGTTTACGTCGTTATGCAGTTACTTGAGTGGAGTCTATTTGGAGAAATGCGCTGGCAACCGGTCGGTCCAAAAGTGGATAAGTGCCGGTAATATTTTACTGAACCTTTCGATCTTGGGTGTATTTAAGTACTTTGATTTTTTTACCGAGAATTTGGTAAATGTCCTTCACCTATTGGGCTGGGATGCCGATTACGTGACGTTGAATATCTTGCTCCCTGTCGGGATCAGCTTTTATACGTTTCAGGCTTTGAGCTATACGATTGATGTTTACCAAGGTAAAATCAAGGCGACTCATGATATCGTGGCATTCTTCGCTTATATCAGTTTCTTCCCCCAATTAGTGGCGGGCCCGATAGAACGGGCTACCCATTTGTTACCTCAGTTTCTCCGGCCTCGTAATTTCGATTGTAATCTGGCGTTGGATGGTATACGCCAGATGCTTTGGGGATTTTTCAAGAAAGTGGTGGTTGCCGATAACTGCGCTTTGTTCGTGAACGGTGTGTTTGAGAATTACCAGACGTTGGATGGGAGTACCTTGTTTCTGGGGGCTTTCTTCTTTACGATACAGATTTACGGGGATTTTTCCGGATACTCGGATATAGCGATCGGCTGTGCCCGGTTGTTTGGCATAGACCTTATGCAGAACTTTAAGTATCCTTATTTCTCCCGGGATATAGCGGAGTTTTGGCGGCGTTGGCATATCTCTTTGACGACTTGGTTCCGGGATTATATCTATATACCCCTAGGGGGAAGCCGGGCAGGGAAATGGAAGAGCTTCCGGAATACCCTTGTTATTTTCTTGGTAAGTGGGTTCTGGCACGGGGCTAACTGGACGTTTGTGGCATGGGGAGCGTATCATGCATTGTTGTTTCTGCCATTGTTATTGTTGGGTCAAAATAGGAGGTATAGAGATTCCGTGGCGGAAAACAGTTTCCTTCCCTCTGTGAAGGAATTGACACAGATGGGAGCTACGTTTTTGCTGGTCTTATTGGGATGGATTCTGTTCCGGTCGGAAGATATATCCCAAGCGGCTGTGTATCTCGAGCGGATGTTCAATGTCTCGTTATTCTCGGCTCCTCAGCTTGTGGGCTTGGGATTCGGGCAACTCCTGCTGAAGAAATGTTTCTTTTTCACGGCTCTTATGTTCGTCGTGGAATGGATCGGCCGAAAACAGGCGCATGGGTTGATGATAGAGGACCTGAGCCTTCCGGTTCGGTATGTTATCTATACGGTATTGCTGATTATCATCTATGGTTTCGACGCCAGTAATCCACAAGGTTTCATTTATTTTCAATTCTGATAAGTATGAGAAGGTTCTTTATAGCTATATTCCGGTATTTAGGGGTGGTAGGATGTTTAGGGTTGCTTAGTTGTCTGTTGATCCGCTCCTATTTTCATATAAGCGTACCCAGCCTCAAGAGTGATCCGGAAGTAGAGGTATTGATTTTGGGAGATTCCCATCCTTTACATTCGATATCCGCCGATATGCTGGGGAAATCGAGGAATGACGCTAAATCCAGTGAGAATTATTTCAATACCTATATCGATTTATGCTTGAAAGCGCCTTACCTTCCCCATTTGAAAACCGTGATATTGGGGTTTGGTTATCACACGTTTACCGTGGCCGATGATTCCTATCAGGATGAGTTTCCTGCCTATATGTCTATTTATCCCCATCTGAAGGAGCGGGAGGATTTGCGACCTTTGGTACAGGAGGCTGTTTCGCCGGTAACCCGTAAGGAGGTCATGTATTCATATGAGTTTGGCGTTCCGTTCAAGAATTGCGTAGCTGAGATTAAAAGGAATGTGATCGAGCGTATTTTCACAGGGGCGACCGGGGGAACACTAGACGTTATTATCGATCGTCATTACTATGATGATAAGGGTGCTTATTTATTGCCATCCTCATTTCAACAAGAGATGTTGGGGCGAATCGTAGAGGAATGTAAGAAGCGGGATCTGTCTCTTATTTTGTACAATGCCCCTGTTTCCACGGAATATATGGAACGGGTTCCTTCGAGTTATCGAGAATTGACGGATTCTTTGGCTCGGGAATACGTGGATGATAAAACGGTCTTTTATTTGAATTATACGGCTGTACCGTTACCTGATTCTTGCTATAGGGACGCTGATCATTTGAATGAAATCGGTATCCATAGATTTACCCCGTTGTTAAAAGATACCTTGACTTGTTTGGGGGTAATTTCGGAATAGTTTTCGTATATTTGTAGAATAAACGATCGAATTAAATATACCACATGAAAGGAAACCCGCTTTATATTCTGCTTTGGCTATCCCTTATTCTTTGCTTTGCCTGTTCACCCGGTAAAAAAGAAAAGAAATATGTCATTGGTGTATCTCAATGCTCGATGACGGATATTTGGCGTCAATCCATGATACGTGATATGGAAGTAGAGGCTTTAAATCATCCGGAGATCGAGCTGGTCGTGATGGATGCCATTCAAGATAATGATACTCAGATCAGCCAGATAAAAGGTTTTATCAAGAAAAAGGTGGATTTGCTGATTATATCGTCGAATGAGACCGAGCCTGTTACGCCTGTCGCTGTTGAGGCGTACAGGGCTGGTATTCCCACTATCATATTGGACCGGAAAATTAATAGCGATGAATATACGACGTATATTGGAGCGGATAATTACGAGATCGGTCGCTCGATCGGAATGTACGTCAGCTCCTTGATCAAGAAGGAGACAACGATTTTAGAGATATGGGGACGGAGAGGCTCTTCCTCCGCTACAGAAAGACATCAAGGTTTTGTCGATGCGATGTCTATTGATCCGAATGTGAAGATCCGGGAGTTGGATGGGTATTGGTACAGGAAGAATGCCTATGAGGAAGTCTTGAAGCTGGATTCCATAGAGGATGTCGATATCGTTTTCGCTCATAATGATATGATGGCCTTAGGGGCCCGTGAGGCGATTGAGGAGCGAGATTCGTCGCTGGTGGGGCACGTGGAATTTATAGGCGTGGATGGACTCTTGGGAGGAGGCTTGGGCGTGGAGGCGGTTGCGCAGGGTAAGTTGGATGCCTCTTTTTATTATCCGACAGGTGGTGGGGTGGCTATTAAGGTAGCTTGGCAGATCTTAAGCGGACAAGCTTATACGAAAAAGTATGCGTTAAGCACCGCTATGATCGATAAGACCAACGCCGGTACCCTTTATTTACAATCAGACCGGTTGGCAGAATATCAACGCCAGATCGAGAAACAGCGTGCGAATTTGTCGCAATTGCTCTCGAAATATAACTTTCTTTATAGTTCCTTGATTATTATCTTGATATTGGCGCTTTTATTGGGTGGTTCCGCTATTTACATGGTTTATATTAATCGTAAAGTGCGCCAGAATAATCTTTTGTTGAATGAGAGAAATCGTTTGGTACAACAACAGAAAGAGGAACTCTCGGTAGCGAACCAGCGCATCGAGCAAGTCACGACACAGAAATTGCAGTTCTTTACGAATGTATCTCATGAGATAAAGACTCCTTTAACCTTGATTCTCGGGCCTCTGAACAAGATGGCGCAAGATGCCCCGGCAGGCGCTTTCGCGGATGATATCCGCATCGTTAAGAAGAATGCGGAACGCTTGAAACGTGTGATCGACCAATTGCTGGATTTCCGGAAGATAGAGAATAATAAGATGGGATTGCGGGTTATTAAGATGGATTTGGTCTTTTTAATCCAAGAGGTGAAATCTTATTTTAATAATCTGGCCCAGAGTAAGCGAATTGATTATACCTTCCTGCATGAAATGGATTCTCTTTTTGTTTGGGTGGATACGGACAAGATGGAGAAGATATTAACGAACTTGCTCTCGAACGCCTTTAAGTTTACCCCGGAGCAGGGGAAGATTACGATTCGTTTGCGGGAGGAGGAGACGGAGGTTGTCTTATCGGTGGAAGATAATGGAGAGGGGATTCCCCCGGAAAACCTAGCCTCCGTATTCGAGCGCTTTTTTACAAGCGGGCAAAGCTATGCTCCGGGAACGGGTATCGGACTGCATCTGACACGGGAATTTGTCCTTATGCATAAAGGCTCGATCCACGTGGAAAGCGAGCAAGGCGAACGGACAGTGTTTACCGTTCAGATCCCGAAAGGTAAATCTCATTTTGATGAATCTTGTGTCTTTCTGTCGAATGCGACCGAATCGTCCTCTGGTGTAGCGCATTTGGATATATCCCAAGTTCAAGAAACGTTGAATAAGAAATATGATTATACGATCTTGATCGTTGAGGATGATTGGGATATTCGCGCTTATTTACAGCATGAGTTGTCCGGGAATTTTAATGTACTTGTAGCGGAGAATGGTGCCAAGGCCTTGGATATTCTATTGAAGGAAAATGTATCACTGGTCGTCAGTGACGTGATGATGCCGGAGATGAATGGCTTCGAGCTTTGCCGCCGGGTTAAGTCGGATATGGCCCTCAGTCATATCCCGGTAATCTTGCTTACGGCTCTTTCGGATGACAGTCAACGCTTGTATGGATTTGAGGGGGGAGCGGATGAGTATATCCAGAAACCGTTCAATATCGAGATCGTGAAATTACGTATCATTAAATTGTTGGAAGAACGTAATCGTTTGCGGGAGGTTTTCTTGAAAGAGTCTCAATCGCCTGCGGGACTTTCCATCGAGACAAAAGGGAAGGTAGAGAGTCTGGATGATTTGTTTATGCGTAAGTTTATCGCTTTAATAGAGGAGAATTATAGCGATCCCGATTTCAGTATAGAGAAAGGCAGTGAGAAACTGGGCCTGTCTCGTGTGCATTTATATCGAAAGGTGAAGGAGTTGTCCGGGATTACCCCTACGGACTTTTTGCGTAACTATCGTTTGAAAAAGGCATCCGCCCTATTGAAGCAGCGATCCGGAACGATTAGCGAGGTTGCTTATGCCACGGGATTCGGCTCGCCGGCCTATTTCTCCAAATGCTTTAAGGCGGTTTATAATATAACGCCAACCGAGTTTATAGAGTCTTTGTAAGGATGCTGCTTGTACAGATGTTACATACGGGTAACGTCTGTTATTGTCCCTTGGAAATAAATCTTTTATGTAACTTGTGTGATTTATCTTGTAGCTATAGTTATCGTTGTATTTATAACGATGATATACTTTTGCGGTGTCGATAAGTACGAAAGTTGTTTTTAATAGAAAGACCATGGAACAGGTGACTGAATCAAGACGTAAACCAATTGTCGTTGGGATTGGAGAATTATTATGGGATATGCTTCCTTCCGGGAAAAAGGCTGGGGGTGCCCCGATTAATTTTGTCTATCATGCGTCTTGCCTAGGTGCTGAGGGATATGCTATCAGCGCTGTCGGAGATGATGAGTTGGGTAAAGAGATCGTTGATGAGTTGGATAAGAATCATATCCAGCATTTGATCGAGAAAGTGCCTTACCCGACGGGAACCGTTCAGGTAGAGTTACGAGAAGGTATCCCTACTTATACGATTCATGAGCGAGTGGCTTGGGATCATATATCGCCTACATCCGATGCGATTGATTTGGCGGAGAAAGCGGACGCTATTTGTTTCGGTACATTAGCCCAACGTTCCCGTCAGTCCCGGGAGACGATACAAGCGATCTCGTCGTTTGCGCCGAAAGACGCTTATCGTTTGCTGGATATCAATCTTCGCCAGCGATACTATGATAAGGAGTTGATCGAGGAGTCTTTGTACTTAGCGAATGTGCTGAAGGTGAATGATGAGGAGTTTAACGTTCTTCGGGACTTATTCGGCTTGAATGGAACTGAGAGGGAAGTGGCTTTATGGTTTATTGAGAAATATGACCTTCGGATATTTGCCTTGACTGCGGGGAGTTCCCATAGTACTATTTATACGAGGGAGGAGACTTCTACTTTGCCAACACCGGAGGTCACGGTGGCGGATACGGTCGGGGCGGGGGATGCTTTTTCGGGAGCTCTAATCATCTCGCTCTTAAAAGGGAAGTCCTTAAGCGAGGCACATCATTTCGCTGTAAAGACAGCGGCTTTTGTTTGTACGAAAGAAGGTGCGTGGCCTGTTTATGAAGAGTAATTCGTTTATATCATATGTGTTTAGATGTTTTGAGTTTATACAATTTCGAATAGGTATTACGTTTTTAAGGTAAAAAGGTTGTTAGGATATAAGAAGAGAAAGGCAAAAAGAAAAAGATGGTTTTTGTTTTAGGTTAAGTTAGATTAGATTGGTGAAAAGTGGCTCGGCTGTTGAAGTCGGGCTATTTTTATGTCCTTATGTTTCCTTCAAATAGAATGGTCTCGATAACCTGCAAGATTCTTCTTACAGGCTAACGAGACCTTCCGCTTTTATCTTTTCTGATAGCTTACAATTAATAAGCTCTCTCCAATAACCAAGCGTCTTGGAAGTTAGGAGCGTATTTCGCCTTGATGGCGTCACGGCTATCGGCGGCGTCCGCTTTATTGTCGAAACTAGCGACGATCACACGCAACATACCTTGCTCGTTCTCGCCCAACACTGCGTTATAGCCATCATTCTGCATACGTTCTTTTAATGCGTAAGCGTTTGTCTTATTCTTGAAACTACCAACAACAACGCTATAACGTTTCAGACGGCTAGCGTCCTCGCCTTGAGCGGCGTTGATTTTTTCCGTACGAGTGGTAGCCGTAGAGGTTCTGGGTTTTGAGACAGGAGCGACCTCAACAACTTCTTCCTCTTGTTCTACAACCTCAACAGGAGCCGTCGACTCTTTTTCTTTGGCCTGTTCGTAAGCAGCCTTGTACGCGCTCTGTTTAGGTTTACATGAGCCGAGTGCTAATACCATACATACAGCGGCTCCAAATAACCAAATCTTATTCATACTGTTCAGTTCTTATAATTAGTAACGCGAAGATATAAATTATATTTAGTACTTTCGCACTCAAATTATTGTTTATTTAAAGATAATAATTTACCTTTGCGAAACTACAAGGTGATAAGTGCTGTAACTTATTGATAGCCAATATACTGAACCAACCTGCTAAAGATGTAGGTCTGACACAAAATATTGAAATATGCTTTATTACAGCCATGAAAAAGGCATATTTTCACCGCTACTTTCAAAAATACTTTCAAAAATTTTGGAAGTGCATGAAGTAGTTTTTTAACCGCCATGTGTCGGGCAACCTAAAATTTATTAAAAGTATGAACGTTGAAATTTATCCTACCGATAAAGGTGGGTATATGTATTTACGCATCGCCCAAAATGGCCGTTGTAAAGATGTCCCTACAGGAAAAAAAGTTTATAAGGGAGAAATAGATAATAAGAATCGTTGTGTCTTTAGAAGAAGCGACAGAAAAAACGAGCTAGAGCAAATCATTGCACCAATAAAGACCTGTTTAGAATCTATTGCACAAGCTTGGATAGAAAACGGTATTGTCTTTTCTGCACAAGAATTAAAAGACGAGTACAAAAAACGCACTAAAAATAATGATGGTGTGGATGAAAGTACGCTTGTAAGTAAAGCGTTTGAGTTGAAAATAAAATCGTGCATTGAAAAGAAACGGGTAAAAAGTGGATGTGTACGAAGTTCTAGGGGTACGGCTGGTGCTTATCAAAGTTGCCGTACAAGGCTTGCTTGTTTTTGCGATGAAAAAAATATCTCATGGGACAAATTGATGTTTGAGAATATCACAGAGAGATTTCTCAAAGATTTCATAACCTATAATGAAAGATACGATGGGGAGAAAGGTAATATTGGAACTGTTGCCTGTAACATTAAGTGCTTCAAGGCGATTTTTCACGAAGCCCAAAGAAATAGCGTTCCCGGCGTTAATAGTGCTGCATGGGATAATATACCACGTTATTCATTATCACGTGAACAGAACCACACAGTATTAACGGTTTCTCAAATAGATATGCTAACAGCGTATCGTCCTAAACCAATGAAAAGAGGACGTAGAGTTAGTTTAGATAGGTATCAGTTGTATATAGACATGTTTCTTTTTTCATATTATGCGGGTGGTTTAGCATCTGTCGATTTTTCGTATTTTAAGTATGAGGATATCTATGACAATAAAATAGTCTTATCACGCTGGAAAACAATAGGCGGTTTTCGTGAAAAAAAACAGGATATAGATATTATCCCCGAAATTACCGAATTGATAGAAAAATACCGTGGCAAAGCCTCAAATGGTTTTGTGTTTCCGATCATAGATAAATGTGATTCAAGCAAACAAGAAAGTTGCGCCACAAAGTTTCGGGTTTACGCTAACAAATACCTTGCTCGAGTATGCAAGGAACTAGGGTTGCCCAAAGTTACGCTATATGCAGCAAGGCACACGTATGCAACTCATAGTATCATTTCTGGATGTCGTACAATTGACGTAGCTATCACAATGGGAAACACCGTGAAAATGATTGAAAAACATTATTACGAGCGCACAGAAGAAGCGAGAAAAGAGAATGCAAATAGATTAAATAATTATCGCAATAACCAAAGAGCGTATGAAAAACAGCTGGGATAACGTACTACTGATGCTGCTATCACCTTCTGAGGCTGTATTGCTGATGGTCTTGATGGAACGGGCTGGTGATGAAGGGAAACCTATTGTGGTTCCTTATCCGGTGCTATCTAAGCTTACTAGAGTGGCGATCACGTCTGTAGGGAAACACGTGCGCACGCTTGAATGCCTCAGATTCATTACGGTTGATATTGATGACAAGACGAACGGGAACTCCTACCTTATCAACTGGAATGAGATAGATAAGGCGATAAGAGCACTAAATGAGCTGGGCGATCTTACTGCTAAAGTGAATCATTGCGATAAGGAAAGAAAGAAAGCACTATCAAGGAAAAATGATAGTACCTAGAAAAATGAAGTAACTAGAAAAACGATAGTACTATGAAATATGAGGTTACTAGATATTTCATGGTACTATCAAAAAAGAGGTTACTAGATATTTCATAGTACCTAGAAAAATGAGGTAACTAGAAAAAACGTATAACATATAACACAACTCATTAATAATTAGAAAGATGAAAGTAATAGACCCAATAACAGGCGTAAAGAAACAAGTGACATTTAATAAGAGCCATAAACCCGTATTTACGATCATGCAAGGTGGTTTGGACAACGAACGTAAAGATGCTCCCGTTGAGGAAAAAAAGGTCTCTAGCGGGCTGGAATTAGCTTTAAAGGGAATGTATTTAGAGGCTTGGTATCCAGAACTGCCGGATCTATTGTTTGGGTGTAAAGATGGTTTCTCATTCTTTAACGCCTCAGATTTTCAAAGAAGAAGGAAAACGAATAAGGACATTAGAAAGTTCTTGTCCAGCACTCCTAGTATTAAGATATACGCTGAAAAACTTGGTTCTGATAAACTGATGAAGTTCTCTGATACTGGTGATGTGCTATTGAATGAAGTGCTAGCGATCGCTTACGTTGAGTTCGTTGATCCTAAATTTTTTATATGGGTGCACGATAGGATTCATGAATTGATGTATAACGGTATGGTGGTATCTGATAACTATTTGGCGGTAGCGGCTAAAAGAAGGTTGCCGAAATCGGTACTGGAAAAATTGGTATAACCCAATAAGAGGTAGTGTAAAATAAACTGTGTCACGCATTATTTATCTCTAGAAAACTCATCGG